>Ga0209702_10000117_pt1 | contig 146877 bp, 131 predicted proteins | sample FRY01_FD_187210 | JGI IMG/M metagenome (GOLD analysis project Ga0209702, IMG submission 187210) | Freshwater microbial communities from Lake Fryxell liftoff mats and glacier meltwater in Antarctica - FRY-01 (SPAdes) (version 2) | ecosystem: Environmental > Aquatic > Freshwater > Ice > Glacier...
CCGACCCCGGCGGCCTCCAGCGAGTAAGAATTTAAGAGAATGAAGAGAATGTAGTGCCCGAAGGAGTTTTTAACGCCCGGAAACCGTTGAAAATAAAGGGATCCAAGTTTGGCATGTTAAAGATGGGTTAAGAATGCCGAGGGCTGGACCAAAGCCGAGAAAGTGGCCTTATTAAGTGGCGAGTTTTCGGTAAAGGAAATTGAGCCGCCACCTTTGCCATCATCTCCGGTGCCCTTCTTAATGTGGCGGCGGGTGGGAGCGCGGTGGTTTGATTTTTTGCTCTACCAACTTTTGCTGTTGATCGTGTTCAGGATGGGAGGGATGCCCTTTCTCCCGAATCCGGAAGTGCCCCAGAGCGGGATGGCGATTATTGGCCTCTTGCTTCCGGTCATCATCATGGAAGGAGCACTCTTGAGTTCCCTGGGCTACACGCCGGGAAAGTGGCTCATGGCGCTGAAGGTGACAGATCGTGAGGGAAAAATTTTGACGACGGGGCAGGCCACGATGCGATCGTTGCGCGTCTGGGTTCTCGGGATGGGGATGCGGAATGGCTTGCTGATCATTTTTGGACATCTCTTCAATCTCTGGGTCGTGAAGAAACGCGGAGTTCCCTTGTGGGATGTTTCGAGCGGGTTTCGAGTTCCCGGAAGGACGCTCTCAACCCAGCGGATGGTGACGTTCTGGATTTTGGCAGGGGCCTTGTTTTCAATTTTTTGGATCCTTCTTTGGCCTGAGCTGCAACCCTTTGTGGAAGCGGAGATGGCACGACAGGGGAAGTGATTCTTGCGCCGGAGGCCGACATTGCGTAAGACTCCGGTGTGCCTGGTATAGTTTACTTTGATCTCGAAACGCAGCGGAGTTTTGGCGATGTCGGGGGCGCGGCCCACAAGGACAAAATGGGGATGTCAGTGGGGGTAACCTACTCGACGGAAACCGGTCGATATCACATTTACGGGGAGGATCAGGTTGAGGAGCTCATTGACCAGCTCGTCAAAGCCGATCTCGTGGTGGGTTACAATCACATCCAGTTCGACTATTCGGTGTTGCAGGGATACACGATCTACGATCTCCCTTCACAAACCATCAATTGCGACATGATGCAGGATCTAGAAAAGGTTCTGGGGCATCGCCTGAAGCTTGATTCGGTCGCGAAAGCCTCACTGGAGGTTGGTAAGACGGCGGATGGACTCGATGCGCTCAAGTGGTGGCAGCTTTACAAAAAGACCAAAGATTCGGAGCACATGATGAACATTGCCCAGTATTGTTGCTACGACGTCAAGGTGACCAAGGAGGTTTACGAATACGGCCTCAAGCACGGCATCGTGAAATACGCCGACCGAAATGGCAAGGTCCAAGAGGCTGAAGCCATTTGGAAAAAGTAGGCGAAGATCCATCCATCAACTCATGAAAATAGCCCGTATATTGTCCCTTACCGTCGCCTTGTTCATCGGCGCCCTAGCCCTAGCCGCGCGTGTCGCTCCGACCTCAACCCCGACCTCAACCCCGAAGGAAGGCGCGATCCGCGTGCTGTTCCTCGGCCACGAGAGCGAGCACCACAACAGCAACAAGTACTACCCGATGTTGTCGAAGGCACTCGGGCGGGATGCGATCTACTTTGATTACGTCACCAGCGTCGAGGAGGCGCTCGGCGACGCGGCGTATCTGAGCAAGTTCGACGCGGTGCTGCTCTATGCGAACCATGGGGAGATCACGCCCGGGCAGTGGAAGAACCTGAAGGGCTACGTCGAGGGCGGCGGGGGCTTCGTGCCGGTGCATTGCGCGAGCTGGTGTTTCGGCAACGAGCCTGGCTTCGACCAGTTGGTCGGCGGCCGTTTCGACAGTCACAAGACCGGGACCTTCACCGCCAAGGTAGTCGACGCCAAACACCCGGCGATGGCCGGCGTGGAGGAGTTCGAGGCCTGGGATGAGACCTACAAGCACAAGAACCACAACGTGAAGGATCGCAGCGTGCTCATGGTGCGCGAAATCGCGGGGAAGGATGACAACCTCACGGAACCTGAGCCGTGGACCTGGGTGCGGACCCAAGGTCAGGGTCGCGTTTTCTACACCGCGTCGGGGCACGACGAGCGGGTATGGGGACAGCCGGCCTTCCACCAGTTGCTCAAGGCGGGGATCCTGTGGTCGGTGGGCGATGCGAGGAAGCTCTCGTATGAAAAATTCATGGCCGGCCGCGCGCCGCTGAAATATGAAAAGCGCGGCGACATCGCCAACTACGAGAACCGCCCCGAGCCGCTGCCTTACCAGTTCCCGCTCAAGGCGGAGGACAGCATGGACTACACCCAGGCACCGGTGGGCTTCCGACTGGAGCTGTTCGCCAGCGAGCCGGATATCATCAACCCGATCGGCCTCGCCTGGGACGAGCGCGGTCGCCTGTGGGTCGCCGAGACCGTCGATTATCCGAACGAGATGACGCCCGACCGGGTCGGTAACGACAAGATCAAAATCCTCGAAGACACCGACGGCGACGGCAAGTGCGACAAGGTGACGGTGTTTGCCGAAGGCCTGAATATCCCGACCTCGATCACGTTCTCGCGTGGCGGAATCATCGTCGCCCACGTTCCCGATTTCCTGTTCCTGAAAGACACCGACGGCGACGACAAGGCGGACGTGCGCGAGGTGCTGACGACGGGGTGGGGCACGGGCGACACGCATGCCGGGCCATCGAACCTGCGCTACGGCTTCGATAACTGGATCTGGGGCACGGTCGGCTACTCGGCCTTCAACGGCAAGGTCGGCGGCGAGGAGAAGAGCTTTGGTTCCGGCGCGTTCCGCATGAAGCCCGACGGCTCGCAGTTGGAGTTCCTGCACCAGTTCAACAACAACACCTGGGGGCTCGGTTTCAACTCGGCCGGCGACGTGTTCGGCTCGACCGCCAACAACAACCCGAGCTTTTTCTGTGGCATCCGCGCCACCGCTTACGGCGAGGGCAAGAAGGGCATGAGCGCGAAGATGATCGCGCCCGACCGCTCGTTCCACCCGATCACGCCCAACATCCGCCAGGTGGATGCCTTCAACAACTACACCGCGGGAGCCGGCCATACGGTGGCGACCTCGGCGGGGTTCCCGGAGTCGTTCCGCGAACAGGTAGCGTTTATCGGCGGGCCGACCGGGCATCTGCTCGGGAAATACCATCTCTCGAGGGACGGGGCGGGCTACAAGGCCAAGAACGGCTATGCCTTCCTAGCCTCGGCCGACGAGTGGTTCTCGCCCGTCGCGGCGGAAGTGGGACCCGATGGCAACCTGTGGGTCGCGGATTGGTATAACTTCATCATCCAGCACAACCCGACGCCGAGCAAAGACCGCGGCGGCTACGACGCGAAGAGCGGCAAGGGCAACGCGCACGTCAACCCGAACCGCGACCGTGGCCACGGGCGGATCTACCGCGTGGTGTGGGACAAGGCACCAGAGGCGAGGATCAAATCGCTGGCCGGCGCGAGCGACGCCCAACTGGTGGCGGCGATGGACAGCGACAATTTGTTCTGGCGTCAGACCGCCCAACGATTGTTGGTCGACGGCGGCAAGAAGGGCGCGACGGCTCGTTTGAAGTCGAAGGTCAGGGCTGGCGGTGCCGGGGCAATTCAGGCGCTGTGGAGCTTGAGCGGGCTCGGTGCGCTCGATGCCGAGACGCACCAGCTGGCGCTGTTGAGCAAAGACCCCGCGCTGCGGCGCAACGCGATCACCGCGTTGGGCCATGACGCGGCAGCGCTGCAGTTGTTCTTCGATACCGCAGTGGTGCAGGACTCGGACCTGATCGTGCGCCTCGCCGCCTTTAATAAGATGGTGGAGTTTGAGGATAAGGTGACGGTCGCGCTTGCGGCAAGGAGGCTGATCACCGAGCAGGCCAATGCCGATGATGAGTGGCTCTCGCAGAGCCTTCGCAACGCCGGTGCCGGCGCGGTGAAGAAGGGGCCGGCAAATCTCGGCAAGGAGCTGGTCAGCAATGGTTCGTTCGAGAACATGAGCGGCGAAATGCCCGCCGGATGGGCCGTCCGGACCTTTCGTGGAACGGCGCAACACCGGGTGTCGGATATTGCCCGGACGGGCAAGCGCTCAATCGAGATTTCGGCCGATCAGGCCGCCGAGTTTGGGGTGTATCAGAATGTCCCGGTGGATCGGAATGCCGAGTATGAACTCAGCGCCTGGATCAAGACCGAAAAGGTGGCAGGTGGAGGACGCGGCGCACAGTTGTATCTCAGTGACCATCCGGGCAGCCAGGCCGTGAAAGATACGAAAGATTGGACGCAAGTGAAAATGCGTATCGAGACGGGCTCCGCAGAATCGATCAGCATCAATTGCCTGCTTGGCGGATGGGGCACCGCCACCGGCAAGGCCTGGTGGGACGACGTCAGCCTGCGCAAGGTCGAGTATGAGATCATTGCGAGCGACGAGCCTGAGGTCAGCGTGGGCGATGTGGAACGCGGTAAGAACATTTTCATGACGCATCCGATCGCCGCCTGCACCCGTTGTCACGTCGTCAACGGTGTCGGCGGGCCAATCGGGCCGCCTTTGGACACCCTCGCGACGCGTAAACAAGAGGACTATATTCTGCAAAGTCTCGTCGATCCGGGAGCAACGATCGCCGAGGGTTTCGAGGGCAAGGTGTCGCCGATGCCGCCGATGGATGTCCTGTTGAAACCGCAAGAGTTGGCCGACGTGTTGGCCTACATCCTGACCCTGAAGTAAAAAAACCATGCAGACCCGTGATTATTAAATGAGATTAACGATGGGTTTCTTATAGGTATAAAGTTCATCTAATTCGCAACTTTCAATAGAAAAAATTAATATGAAAATTCTTATCTGTTCTTTTGTGGCGGCACTGTGCCCCGTCGCGGACGGCGAGCTTGGCCGCGAAGCGGCAGTGACGGCCGAACGCGTCCACAATCGGATTGGCCTCATTGGTGGGCGAATGGTCGCGGACATGGCGAATTACGGCTATTTTGAGACGGCCTTGACGGCGCTTTGGACAGATCAGGACATCACCTTCCGAAACCTGGGCTGGCCGGCTGATGACGTCTTTGGGACGGCGCGCTCGGAGTTCGGGTCCGGCCTCAACACCAAATCCTGGCAACCGCCCGCCAACGCGGAGCAGGGCTTTGGCTATGAGACGCTGCTGGGTCAGGTGAACGATGCCAATCCAACAACGCTGTTCGTGGCCTATGGTCGCGAAACCGCGTTCTACAAGAGCCCTGAAGAGTTCGAGGCGTTCAAGCGCGGCTACATCACTCTGCTCGAAGATCTCGGCCAAGTCACGACGACGTTGATCCTGGTCAGCCCACCGCTGCTTGAGGATGCGGGCCGGCCACTTCCCGATCCCGGCGAAAACAACAAACGGATCCAACAAACCGCCACGTTTATTAAGGGGCTTGCCAAGAAGGGGGGGCATCGATTGATCAATCTTACCGATCATTTGGTTCCGGCGGGCGCCAAGAAACGGATCATATCCCAGAGCCGGACGTGGCGGCGGAGCTGAAGGCCTTCACGGTTGCTGACGGCTTTGAAATCAATCTCTTCGCCGCCGATCCCATGATCAACAAGCCGGTCAACATGAATTGGGACACGCGTGGACGTCTCTGGGTCTCAGGCAGCACCACCTATCCCCATAATAAGCCAGAGCGCGCCCCCAATGATCGCATCATGATCCTGGAAGACACGGATCACGACGGTCGGGCCGATCGGTCGACCCTCTTCGCCGAGGGACTGCTGCTGCCGCATTCGGTGATGCCCGTTGCCGATGGCGCCTATGTCTGCAGCGCCACTGAGTTTATCCATCTGATCGACAAAGATGGCGATGACCATGCCGAGAGTCGCCGGGTGGTGTATTCCAGCTTCGGAAACGCCGATGTCCATCAAATGATTCACGGTTTGACTTGGGCACCCTGGGGAGAGCTCTACTTTACCCAGTCGATCTACATCAACAGCTTTGTCGAGACCCCGTGGGGACCCCGGCGCCTCAATGCGTCGGGTGTCTGGCGCTTCCGGCCGGAGACCGAAAAGCTCGAGATCTTTACCCGTGGAATGACCAACCCATGGGGTTTCGCTTTTGATCATTGGGGCCAGTCGTTTTCTACCGATGGTGCTGGCTGGCAAGGCCCTCACTATTCCTTCCCTGGTGTCGCCTACGCGATGGCAACCAACGTCAAGGAGACGCTGGGCGGAATGATTATGACCGGAAAACCGAAGAACACCGCTGCTGAGTTTGTCTCCGGCAGTCATGCTCCCGACCATTGGCAGGGCAGTCTACTGGCCAACGATTTTCGCGCCAACCGGACCGTCCGATACGAGATAGAAGAAAAGGACAGCGGCTACACGGCGCGCGAAGTCGAAACCGTCCTGCACTCCAGCCATAGTGCCTTTCGCCCCGTCGATATCAAGATTGGCCCCGACGGCGCGATTTACGTTCTCGACTTTTACGATGCGATTTTGGGTCACGGCGAGGTGGATTTTTATGACCCGGCTCGCAACAAGACCCAGGGGCGCATCTGGCGTATTAGCGCAAAGAATCGCCCGCTGGTCAAACCGCCGGTGATCTTCGGCGCTCCGGTCGCCAAGTTGCTCAATCATCTCAAAGCCGCTGAGCAATACACGCGCGTCCAAGCCAAACGTGAACTCACCACTCGCGGCGGCGATGCGGTTCTGCCGGAACTGACACGCTGGATCGATGCACTCGATGCCGCCGACCCCAAATTTGAACACCACCTGCTTGAAGCCCTGTGGCTACGCGGAAGTTTGAGGGCACCCGATCCGGACTTGCTGACGCGAGTCTGCAAGGCCAGTGGGCACCAAACACGCGCGGCCGGAACACGCATGATCTCTCACTGGTTTGACGAGGTTCCGGGTGCCATCGACATGCTCGCTCGAGCCGTCGTTGATCCGCATCCGCGCGTTCGTTTGGAAGCGGTCAACGCCTTGCGTGAGGTTGGCACGCTCGAGGCATTCATCATGGCCATGCGTGCCCTTGATCATCCCAGCGACACAAACCTTGCTTATGCGCTACGCCTGACGGCCCGAGAGCTGCAGGAACGATGGCTGCCCGCATTGCAGGCCGGCCAGGATGTGTTTGAGGACCAGGCCCCCCGCATGACACTGGCGTTCAGTATTGCCACCGCCAAGGATTCGGACGTCGAACTCCTGCAGGTCTTGGCCGACGTGTCGCGCAGCAATTAGGCCGTGCCGAATGACACCGCGGCCCTGGCAACCATGCTGCAGCACGGGGACGAAAAAGTGCGCGTGCTGGCCGCCGAACTGGCGGGACGCTGGAAGTCCACGGCGAATCAGCAAGTCCTCGTGGAGCGCGCCGGTAGCGCCAAGACCTCTGCGACAGAGCGTCTTGTTGCAGGCCGGGCACTAATGGGAATGGGGCAGCTTGAGGCCTTGCAACAGATCGCGGAAGGCGGCCGCGAGCCGGCGGTTCGCGTCACGGCGACGGCGGCCTGGGCTGAGGTTCACCCGGACGCGGCAGCAAAGACCGCCGTATCCCTGCTGAGCAAGCTAACCAAGGGCTCGGATGCAGAGGCCATTTTTGTCAGCTATTACAGCCGGAAAGATGGCCCAGCTACGCTGGTCAAAGCACTCTCCGACGCGAAACTGGAAGCGGATATTGCCGCTGCCGGCATCCGTATCGCACAGGCGACAGGCTTGGATCTCACCGAGACGATCACGGCATTGACCCGTGCCGGCTCGCTACAAACTGTCAACGTCGACCTGTCCAAAGCAGAACGCACCGCCCTCTTGAGCGATGCCGAAAAGTTGGGCAATTTCAAGCGCGGCGCGGCACTCTATCACAGTCCGGCACTTGCCTGTGTTTCCTGTCATGCCATTGAGGGAAAAGGCGGACAGCTTGGCCCTGAACTCGGGGGGCTGGCCACGCATATGGTGCCGGAAGGGATCTTGGAATCTCTGCTAAAACCCAGCAAACAAGTCAAGCAAGGCTTCGAAAGCGTCGTCATCACCCTGAAGAACAAGGAAGTCCGCGTCGGCACGCTACATCGCAAAACACCCAGCGAGGTCCAGCTACGTGAGGCCTCGGGCAAGATTACCAGCGTCCCCAGCGATCAGATCGACACGCTCGATGCGAGTGCCGTGTCGATCATGCCGCCGGGCCTGACCAACAGCCTTCGTCGCGACGAACTCCTTGACCTGCTACACTACTTGATGCATCTCAAGTAGCTGGGAGTTTCCCCAACGAATAAAAAAAAAGGAAATAAAGATAATGAAACGCACGACAATGACTCTCGCAACTTTGACTATCGACCTCACCAATTGGGCGCGGCTGATGCAACCGATCCAAATCATGAAAAAAACAAGTTTATTACTCTACGTCGCGCTCTGTGCGCCAGTCATCGCCGCGGACAAATTTGAAGGTGAGCTCAAGCCCTTCTTGGGCGAGCCGGAATTCGAGATTCAGCAGGTCTTCAAAAGTGGTCGCTTCCCCACCCTCGCGGTCGCCACCGACGGCACGGTCCTTGCGGTATTCGGCAAGGACGGGGTCAGCCTGAAGCGCAGCGAAGACGGGGGCAAGACCTGGGGCGAGGCGATCGTCATCGCCAATCCCGGCTTCATGGGTGGCGGTGTGACCGTCGACGAGGGCACGGGAGACATCTTGGCGTTTGTCGAGCAACACCATCCGCCGGCGACGCTGACGGTCTACCGCAGCAAGGATCACGGAAAGACTTGGGCCGCGCAGAGTGACACGGTGATCAAACCCGACAGCCAGGGCCACGTGCCCTCGATGCACATGAACGACCATGGCATCACCCTTCGCCACGGCGACAAGAAAGGTCGGCTGGTGCGGCCCTCGCGCTGGTATGGGAAACGCAACGACCGCAACGAGTGGCCGACGCACTACACCAACTCGATCTTTAGCGACGACGGCGGCCAGAGCTGGCAGGCGAGTGAGCCCTTCCCCGAGATGGGCACCGGCGAAGCTTGCATCGTCGAGCTCTCCGACGGCACCCTCTACTACAACTCGCGCGTGCACTGGGACAAGCGCCCGAATTTCACCCGCCGCCGCGAGGCGCGCAGCGCGGACTCCGGCGCGACCTGGACCGACTTCCGCATCATCGAAGCCCTACCCGACGGCCAGCAGAACCGCTCCTACGGTTGCATGGGGGGCCTGACGCGCTTACCCGTCGTCGGCAAAGACATCCTCATCTTCAGCAATCTCGACACCCCCAAACCGAGCCGTGAGCAGGGGACAGTTTGGGCGAGCTTTGACGGCGGCGTGACCTGGCCGGTGAAGCGTCTCGCCAACCCTGGATCGAACGGTTACTCGTCGATGAACGTTGGCCGCCCCGGCACGCCGAGCGAGGGCTGGATCTATTTCATGCCAGAGGCCGGCGGCGCCAGAGTCGCACGTTTCAACCTCTCGTGGATCGTCCGGGGCGGAGAGGCCACCGGCGACGGCAACGTTCCCGGATGGGCGAAATAGGGGGCATCCGGACCCGCGAACATAGCTCATTTCACCCAATGTTTGTCTCACGCACACAAGACACCCTGCAATGATCCGATGAATTCCAGAAAAGGATCAAACTCGCCGCAGTGCCGCAGGAATGAGAGCGTGACCAGACTTCGAAATAATTCAAAACCAATGAAACGACAGAAATTATTCACCTCAGTTCTGACGACTGCCGTCATGGTCGCTAGCTTTGGCCTAGCGACAAGCAGAGCTCGGGCGGTCGACGCCCCGAACATCGTGCTGATCATGTCCGATGACATGGGGTTCTCCGACCTCGGTTGCTACGGGGGTGAGATCAACACGCCCAACCTCGATCAGCTTGCCAAGCACGGCGTGCGGTTTTCGCAGTTCTACAACACCTCACGGTGTTGTCCGACGCGCGCGGCCCTGCTGTCCGGGGTCTACCAGCATCAGGCAGGCATCGGGTTGATGACCGGCGACAGCAAACTGCCAGGCTATCGCGGCGAACTCGGTCGCAACGTGGTGTCGATCGCCGAGGCGCTGAGCACCGCGGGGTATCGCCGGTATATGGCCGGCAAATGGCACGTCACGCGGCACGTCGGCCCGGACGGCCCCAAGGAAAATTGGCCGATGCAACGTGGCTTCGAGAAATTCTACGGCACGATTACTGGTGCGGGTAGCTTCTACGATCCGGCGACGCTGTGTCGAGGCAACACCTACATCACTCCGGTGAACGATCCCAACTACAAGCCTAAAACCTACTACTATACCGACGCGATCAGCGACAACGCCGTTACCTTCCTTAAACAGCATGCTGACGAGTCGCCCGACAAGCCTTTCTTTCTTTATGCGGCCTACACCACCGCGCATTGGCCGATGCACGCCCTTCCGCAGGACATCGCCAAATACAAGGGCAAGTACGACAGGGGCTTTGCTCCGATTCGCGAGGCGCGCTTGGCGAAGATGAAAACCTTGGGGCTCGTTACCGCAGACACGAAGCTCTCACCTCAGTCCGACAACTGGGAAGAGGTGGTGGACAAGCCGTGGGAAGCTCGAAACATGGAGGTCTACGCGGCCATGATCGATTCGATGGATCAAGGCATCGGCCGCATCGTCGCGGAATTGAAGCGTCAGGGTGAACTGGACAACACGCTCATTCTCTTCCTTCAGGACAACGGGGGATGTGCCGAACATTACGGTCGCCATACCCCGGACAGCTATGCCACCGACTTGAAGCCCATGGGGCCGGACGATCTTCAGCAACAAATCTGGCCAGCGATGCAAACGCGTGATGGCCGACCATTGAAGTCGGGACCGGGTGTGATGGCAGGTCCGGAAGACACGTTCATCGGCTACGCTCGAGGCTGGGCCAATGTCTCCAACACGCCGTTTCGGGAATACAAACACTTTGCCCACGAAGGCGGTATCTCCACGCCCTTGATCGTCCACTGGCCCAATGGGATTGATCCTTCGCACAACGGCAAGCTGGAACATCAGCCGGGACACGTGATTGACATCATGGCGACCTGTGCCGACGTGGCTGGCGGTGCCTATCCCAAGACGTTTGGCGAACACGAGATCATTCCGGTCGAGGGCGTGAGCCTGCGACCGGCGTTCTCAGGAAAATCTCTTGAGCGAAGCGACGCTCTCTATTTCGAGCACCACCTCAATTGCGCGATTCGTGACGGTGACTGGAAATTGGTTTGCAAAGGGCAAGCCGGTCGCGAGGTTAAGGACTTTGGCTGGGAACTCTACAACGTGAAGACCGATCGTGCTGAATTGCAGAACGTCGCGGACAAGAACCCCGGACAAGAACCCCGGGAAGGTCGAGGCGCTGCTCGCCAAGTGGGAAAAATGGGCGGTGCGCGCCAAGGTCCAACCGTGGCCCTATCAAACGAAATGAGTGATTTCAGGCGAGGCTCAATGACTGTGCTCTCTGGCCAGGCGTGATGACCTAGACGGGGAGAGCTTGGTGCCGTTACTCAGAAATTCTTTGGCCAAGCGCGAGCGCCCCGCAGTGACCACGAGGTCGACCCCAACGAATGGAAGAATCTTGCGGACGATCGACAGTTCGCGGACGTGATCACTTCCCATCGAAAAGGGCTTCCCAAACCGGAGGCGAAGTATGACCGGGATCTCAAGAATCGAACAGCGAGACCAGCTAATGATCAGGTCGAGTTGCTGGTTGCTCCAGCTTTTCTCATTCGAGGGGCCATGCAGGGGCGGTATCGCATTGCGGTGAATCTCGTGAGATCGCTCTTGCGAACGGGGTCGTGAGGTCGATAGTTGCGCCATGAGCGATGACGACACCAAAGGACCAAAGCCACCGGGACCTGACGAACTGCGGAAAATTCTTGAGCAAATGTTTGGCAAGATGGGGAAGAATTTTTCGATCCCCGGAATGGACACTTCGTCCTTCACTGGGAAGGTGCCTGAAGAGCCCAAGGAAGCGACGGATCTCTTTGTCGACGACATTTTTAAGTTCGATCTCTTGCCTCGCGATATCAAGGCTCACTTGGACCGCTTTGTCATTCGGCAGGATGAGGCCAAGAAGGCTCTCGCGATCGCGGTGTGCGATCACTACAACCACGTGAAAACGCGCAAGGCCTTGAACGAGGAAGGCGAGCGGTTCGAGTTGCAAAAGCAGAATGTCATGGTGGTCGGGCCGACCGGGGTTGGTAAAACCTATTTGGTGAAGCATATCGCCGAGTTGATCGGAGTGCCGTTTGTGAAGGCCGATGCCACGAAATTTTCGGAGACCGGATATGTGGGCGGCGATGTTGATGATTTGGTTCGTGAGCTGGTCCAGAAAGCGAATGGAGACGTTTCACTCGCAGAGTATGGCATTATCTATATCGATGAGATTGATAAGTTGGCTTCAAGCGGTGGTATGATCGGCCGTGATGTGAGCGGTCGTGGAGTGCAGACCACTTTGCTCAAACTCATGGAGGAAACCGAGGTCTCAATCAGGAATCCCCAGGACATGCGGGGTCAAATGATGGCGATGATGGACATGCAGAGTGGGAAGAAGGGAAAGGATACCATTAATACCCGTCACATTCTCTTTATCGTGAGCGGTGCTTTTTCCGGTCTCGAGAAGATTGTCCGTAAGCGTTCCAGCGAGTCGCAGATTGGTTTCTCGGCGGAGCAGAAGGAACCCACGATGGATACCGAGCTTTTCAAGCATGTCACGACGCAGGACTACATTGACTTCGGATTTGAAGCGGAGTTTATCGGCCGAATTCCGGTTCGAGTCGTCTGTGAGCATCTTCAAGCTTCAGATCTGGAAGCGATTCTCAAATATTCCGAGGGAAGTTTACTCAAGCAATACGAACGTGAATTCGAGGCTTACGGAATCGCCGTTCATTTCAAGGACGACGGAATCGCCCGGATCGCCGAAATGGCAGCGAAAGAAAAAACAGGCGCGCGCGGCTTGATGACGGTGGGCGAACGAATCTTGCGTGATTTTAAATATGAACTCCCGGGAACTTCCGTGACTGAGCTTACGGTCGACGCCGACTTGATTGACAATCGCGAGGAGCACCTCAAAAAATATCGCAAGCTGGGTCTGGAGTTGGTGGTGGAGAAGGCGCGGCAGGATGTTGATGCCTTCGTCCGCGAATTTAAGGACAAGCACGGGGTTGTCGTGAAACTTGACGATGACGCGGTCGCTCTTCTTGTGAAAACAGCAGGCGAACAGGCTCGGAGTGTCTTCCAGGTGGCTCGGGAGCTTTTTCGGGATTACCAATTTGGACTGAAACTCATTCAGCGGAATACCGGCCATGGCGAATTCATCTTGACCGAGGAAGCGGTCACGAATCCCGATAAGTTTTTGAGTGATATGGTGGTGAAGTCTTATCAGGAGTCCAAGTGAATCTTGCCCCCTCATTTCGGAAAGGGTAGAACCTTTGGCGTGGGTCGCATTTTCAATCCAATCACTCTTGTTGCCGGGTTTCTGGTCTCTTTTCTGCCTCTGGAATCGCGGGCTGGATTAGGTGCGCTCGAACTGCCATCCGGAGTTTCTATTTTAGAAAATTGGGAGGCCGATAAGGATACGATGCAGTCGCTTGATGAGCACTTTCGAAAAGCGCTTGTTTCGGAGAAGGAGCGCGCGCAGAAGAGCTTGGAAGAGGCGGCCGAGAAAATGGAGAAGGTGCAGAAGTTGATGAAGGTCGAAGAGGACTATTCTGACGGGAACCCTGAGGATGTCGTGAAGATGAGTCAGGTGGATACGGGGATCGCGAGATTTCTCAAGCGTGAGGAAGAGAGTCTCTCGCCGCAAAAGAGGGTCGGGGCGGCAGGGGCGAGCGGAGTGGGGTTTCTGGGGCTGATGGGCTTTGTGGGGAATCGCCGCCGTCGCCGTATCAAGCTGGAAGCGGAGACTTTGTTAGAGAAGCGGAAGGCGGAGATGAAGGAGATGGCTGATCGCCTCTTCGTAATGATGGACCGGGCCGCGATGGTGGTGGGACCTGTCAATGATTTGGAAGCGCGGGGATATACCGGGGAAACTTTGAAGCTTTCGCGGGAAGCATTGCAGAAGATTGACGAAGCCTTCGTGCTGTCCTCAAACGTGAAGAAGATGATCGAGGAAGCGGTTTCTTTGATGGATCCGGCGAGCGCTCTTGGTAAATCAAGGAATTTGGTGACCGGGGGACGCTATGAAGAGGCCGTTGATTTGTTGGATGCCGAAGTGCGGGCGGAGGCGCAGGAGGTTCCCAATTTGGAGGACCGGGTGAGGCCGGGTGCGAAGAGCGATGAAGTGTTTGCGATGCCTCTGGACGAGTGGCAGGGGTGGGCCATGGATGCCCTTGATGACGCCGAGCATGATCTCGATGAGGTCGACAAGGCCTGGACCACGATTGTGTCCCGGCGGGAGAAGTTGGAAGCTGCGATCAAAGGGATTGTGCAAGGTTGGCGTGAGCCTGTTGATGGTTGGCTGGGATGCGAGGCCACCTTTGAAGTCTGGGTGCCGACGATGAAGGAGGCTTTTGTGGCAGCTTCCGAGATGGGGAGGACCGATCCGGTGAGTGCCCTTCGCGGCCCTCTTGAGGAGGGCCAGAGAATGGTTTCCGAGGCAGGGCAACTCCTGGATCTGATTTCCAAGTTTCGACGGGATCACTGGAGCTCTCTTGAAGAGGGGGAGAAGTCGCTAGATTCACGGGGGCGCGCAACGGTATGGCTCGATCGAAGATTGGCTGATCTCAGTGTGAGATGTGATGACCTTGCCAAGCAGGGATGCGGGACCGCTGTAGAGAACGATCTCGAAAATCTAGAACGGGAATTGGCGGAGTTTGTTGAGCGGGTGACGGCCTCAGTGAGTTTGTCGGAGCGCGCAGATCTCGAGGGTGCTCCGGCAATGAAGTCAGCGAGGACGGCGGTGGAAAGAGGTCGGAGGGAATTGGCTTCGGCTTTGGGGGCGAATGAGGATCAAATTTTGATCGAGGATGGCTGCAATCCTTCGATTTATCTTGAAGAAGCGCGTCGGCAATTTGATGGAGTCCTGGCCGCCTTGGATTTAGGGGAAGCCGTTTCGGCGGCGGGATTTTTGAATGAGGTAGCGGCCTTGGTTTCGCGGGCCTTGGGCTTTGTTCAAGAATCGAAGCGAGCTCACGCGGAGTATCCGGAGGCTAGCGAAGCGCTCTGGAAGAGACGGGGAGAACTCGAAGATCTGGTGAAGAAGGCGAAGAAGCAAATCGAGGCGATGAGGTCCCGCTATGCTCCTTCGGTCCTTTTGTTGGAAATGGATGCTGAATCAAATGATTCGTATGCCGAGGCTCCGGTTTTGTTGGAGGGATTTTTAGTGAAGATCGTCAAGTGTCTGGATCGTGCCAAGAGCGCTTTGACCGGGGGACGTTTGTTGGAGTGTTGGTCGTTCATCGAAGAGGGGCGTAGCCTAGCTGGTGCTGGAGAGGGATTGAGCAAGGAGGTCCAAGAACGGGTCGCGGATTTGGCGGAACTTGAAACGTCGAATCGTGGAACTTTACAGACCCGGGAGCGGGAGAAAGAAGACCTCGATCATTTAATTTTGGATCGTCGTGTCATGAAAGTTACGGTCGGTGATTTTGGGAGGCTGGGGGTGAGGCTTCAAGAGGCTGCGGAGTTGGTGAAGGCCGCCGAAGGAAGGATCGATCCCTATCTTACTGATAAGCTGTTAGATGAAATTCAGCTGAGGATTCCCGCAATGAGGGAGGCGATTGCAGATGATCTCGAGGAGCATGCCAATGCCGGGCGATTGTTGGAAACGGTGAGGGTGGCTTTGGGGAGTGCCGCGTGTCTTGGGGAAACTTCGCAGACGGATCAAATTCCCGATAGTCGTCCGACAACGGACGCCCAAAGGCAGATTGAATCCCGTCAGAATGAGTGGGAGGAGGCGGGGGTGACGCTGGAGACCGATCATGGGGACTGGCGGCAGTTGCAAGAGCGACTGCGGACCCTTCACCTTGGGCTCAGTGAGGCGGTGATGAGCTTGCAAAAGGAACTCGAACTGGCCCGGCAGGCGGTTCGCTTTTTACGATCAGGCGCGCAAGAAGTTCATCGAGCGGCGGGATGGTCCGGTCGATTTGGGGCCAGGATCAATGGGCGACCAGGTGGGGATACTCTCGATCGAGCCCACCGAGTGATGCTGGCTGGAAATTATCAAGAGGCGATAGCATGGGCGGGGCGTGCTCAATTGGAAGCGCGGTCCGCGATTTCCTCGGCCGAAGCGGAGGAATCCGCGAGAGCCCTAGCGGAAGAACGTCGGAGGGCGAGAAAAGCCCGGCAAGTCAGTCAGTCCCGGATGCGCCATCAGGGCTTTGGCTCGATGGGAGGGAGCTCGGGCGCAAGTCGTTCTTCGTCGGGATTTGGTGGCGGCAATTCGTCGTGGAGCTCCTCCTCCTCTAATCGGGGCGGAGGTTCGAGTGTGGGCCGCAGTTCGTTGAGTTCCGGATCAGGAATGGGGAGATCCGGGTGGTAGACTCAAAAACTAAGGGAGTTTCCAGGGCCCCCGCATCGCTTTGTAGTCAGCGATGGGAAGGAGGACGTAGATCGGCATTTTGTTCGGGTCGATCCGGGCGACGAGTTTTTTAAGATTCGTTTCAGCCATCGTCGTGCAACCCGCAGTGGGCTTGGAACCGCCGCCTCTCCAAATGTGGAAAAAGATGGCAGAGCCAGCATACGGGGTGGCTTTTGGAGGTGGATTGTGGGCGATGAAGAGCTTGAGGGAATGGGCTTCGTCATGCTGCTTCATCTGCTGGGCCTTTTCCCAAGTGGTCTTGGGGACGTGAGGGATGACGAGGTGCTGGTTGTAGTGGGGGGACGTTGAGTCTTCGACCCAGAGATCCTGGGGAGTCACTTTTCGATACGGAAGTTTGGGATGTTTTTTGATGGCCGGGGCGTCTCCCCAGGCTCCCCCGATGTGGAAGATTCCGGCTGGGGATTTGCCATCACCTTCTTTCTTGATGGTGGCTCCGGCGGGAGCTTTGTGGATTCCGAGGCCCCAGACCAAGCCATGGCGACCCAAGCGAACCTTAATCGGGCCTTCGATCTGGTCCCATTGGGCTCCGCTTTTTTCGTAAAGGTAGAGGTCTGCGTGAGAGCTGGACCATGAGGCGGCGTAGGCCACGACCGCTTGCTGGCTTTTGCGAATCCCTTGTCCGAGCAGTGGCAAGGTGAGGGCGAGGAAGAGGAAAAATTTCACTCTCCGACGATAGACCCAGGCTTCCGAAAATCAATCCCTGACACTGGGTGCAGAGTTTTCAGGAGCCCGTTCCTGGTTGCGGCGGACCGAGCCGGCATCTGAGACGAGATCGATCTCGCCACTCTCGAAAGCGTCATCGAGGTCGTCACGGAGTTGGCCGAGGACGTCACCCCACCAATCACTCTCGGCCAAAATGTCCTGCTGATAATTCTCCTGCTGGGTAAGATCAAGGAGGGGATAAATCTGTTCCGGCAATGATTCGTCTTCGGGGCCGGGAGCCGGAAACCCGTTCACGATGAGCCCGGAAGTGAAGTCGGAGTGGTGGCTCACGAGAAGGGGGAAAATCTGACGTCGTTGATTGGGCGTTAGCTGGTAGTGGTCAGTCATTCGCGCAAGATGGAGGAGGGACTCCCGCTCAATTTTTGAGCCCGTTTCCTGCAGATTGATCTCTGATACCGTGACTTCATAGTAGGTCGGGTCGACCTTTTCCGGGCGTCTCGGGGAGAGGAGTAAGGCGGAGGGCTGGGTTTCGCGGGTCGAAAGCCGTTGGCTGGACGGAAGCGTCCGGGGGCTTTGCGAAAGGCTGGCGTTTGTATTTTCGCGGTGCCGAAAGGAGATTATGAACGCAAGAGTTCCAGCGACACAGAGGAGTGTCATGCTCAGGATGAACTGGGAACGGGTCATAATCTTTCTTCAAAGGTAGTTGGCATTGAGGTTCCGTGAAACCTCAAAGTGAGCGGGTCTCACGAAGGCTGTTCTCGAGCTTTTCCAGTTCGATTTTCTGTCGAGCGTCGAGGCGGGGTTTGAGAGTCTCATAAAATTCCAAAAGATTGCGAGTCCTCTCCATCCGCAGTTGGCGAAGATCTTTTTCCAAAGTGATTGAGAAGGGTCGAATTTCTTTTTCGGCAAATTTCAGCTGCTCCGGAGTCAAGTCCAAGGTTCTTTCCATTTGGGAAAGTGTTTGAGTGGCCCAGTTGTCGCTCAACTCGAAGGCCGGGTCGGATGTTGCATGATTTTTCAGGCCCTTCTTTTCGCCCACGAGATGACCGAGACCATACCCACAAAGAAGAACGGTCAGCATGGCCATGGAAATCGTGAGGTAATCCCGGTTCTTTTTTTTCATGAATAATTCTGGGTGCCTCCTGATCTTGCGTGGTCTGAAAAAGAGAGCCCAGACGAATCCAGGCTCTCTTTGAAATCAGTTTTTCTCGAAAGAGAATTACTGGGCCGCAGGCTTCCTACCCTTGCCTAGCTTACCACCTCTACCTGGCTTGTCACCCCTTGGAGGTCCGCGACGGTCGCCGCGCTGAGCCATCGCGCTACGCATTGCCTTTTTCTCGTCGTCGTTGAGGGAACCGTCACCGTCTTTGTCGAAGCGCTTCATCATCTCTGCCTTGCGGGCTTCCATGGCCGCTTTTTTCTCTTCTTCACTGAGTTTGCCGTCTTTATCGATGTCGAACTTGGCGAGCATTTCAGCTTTGTGGGCTTCCATCGCCGCCTTGCGCTCTTCCATCGCCGCTTTGCGCTCTTCCGCGTTGAGTTTGCCGTCCTTGTCGGCATCGAATTTGGCAATCACTTCAGCCGCGACTGGTCCGGGACCCCCAGGGCGATGTCCTTTTTCAGGCCTGCCGTCTCCGGGCTCGAGTCCGAAGGCGAAGGATGAGGTGGCGAGGGCCACGACGAGGGCAGTCATTTTGGTTTTCATAGTTTTTGGTTTGTTTTGAGTTTTCAGGAAAGCGGATGGTCTTCCTGGATTCGCACGATCTAACCGGGGAGATTCGCGGGAGTTGCAAAATATTTTCATAGAATTGTCATTGCCCCCAATGGTGGCAGTCTCAAGTATCCAAGGAATGTCAGCAGAGGCCGTTCAACCTTCAAAAGCAGCGGTCTTTCGGGCGCGACTCACAAGCACGCTTGTTTTATGGGCGATTGTGACTTCGGTCTTTGTGTCCCAAAACGCCTGGGCGTTCTTCGGATTGGTCGCTTTTCTCACCATTGCCGGATCCCTTGAGTTTTTTGGGCTCTTCCGGAAGTTTCCCCACGCGGGTTGTCGGGTCATCGGAATCAGCGTGGGGCTGGTGGTGGCCCTGGGGAGTGGCGTAGGCCTGATTTGCGGTGGTCTCAACGAAGGGGCCTTTCTTTGGGAAATGGCGGGATTGGTGGCGGTGACCCTAGGGGCGTTTTGCTGGCGATTCCGGAATGGCATTGTGGGGCGGGAGAGTGTCGATGCCGTTTCCGACAGTCTCTTGGCCTACCTTTATGTGCCGGTTCTTTTTGGAACCTTCCTTTTCCGCCTCCTGTTTTTACCCGAGACCGGCGAGGCGGTTCCCGGGTCCTGGTTGATTTTGATGATGATCGCCTCGGCCAAGTTCACCGATATGGGGGCCTACGCGACAGGTTCGTTGATCGGAAAACATAAGATGGCACCTCATATTAGCCCGGCGAAAACCTGGGAGGGCTTTGCGGGGGCCTTGGGATTTGCGCAATTGGCAGCTTGGGGCGTTTGGGCGCTCGCGGGCGAGACTTTGGCGTGGATCCCACCGATGCACGTGGCCATTTTGGGAGTGCTCATGGCGCTCTCGGCGGTGGCGGGAGATCTGGCCGAGTCGATTCTGAAGCGGAGCCTCGGAATCAAGGATTCCGGGAATTGGATGCCGGGAATTGGCGGGGTCCTGGATTTGATCGACAGTCTCTGTTTCGCGGCTCCGATCATGTATTTCTACCTCATTTTTACCGGATTGGCCTGATGAGAAAACGGGTGTTGATTCTAGGCTCAACTGGATCGATCGGGACGAGCGCGCTCACGGTGGCGAGGCAGATTCCCGAAAGGATGGAGATTGTGGGGCTCGCGGCGGGTGCCCGAGTCGAGGACTTGGAGGCGCAGGCTCGCGAGTTTGGGGTGACGGACCTCTGTCTTGCCGATGAATCGAGACTGAGCGAGCTCGCTGGGCCCGGCCGACGTGTTTTCGGAGGGGCGAGCGGGTTGCTGGAATTAGTGGAGGCCACCAAGCCCGATCTGGTTTTGGTGGCGATCGTGGGAGTGGCGGGCCTACGGCCAACCTTGAAAGCGATCGAGCTGGGTTGTGACATCGCGGTTGCCAGTAAGGAGATTTTGGTGATGGCGGGAGAGGTCGTGATGGAAGCGGCCCGCGCCAAGGGCGTGAATATTCTGCCGGTAGACAGTGAGCATAATGCTATTTTTCAGTGTCTCGAAGGGCACCACGGGAGTTCCGACGAGGTCCGCCGACTCATTATTACGGCATCGGGCGGTCCTTTCCGGACCTGGCCGACCGAGCGACTCAAGGATGTCCGCCTCGAGGATGCCCTGAAGCATCCCACCTGGGAGATGGGGGCGAAGATTACCATCGATTCGGCCAGCTTGTTTAACAAGGGGCTGGAGATGATCGAGGCCCGCTGGCTCTTTGATATTCCGATGTCGAAGGTCGAGGTCGTGGTGCATCCGCAGAGTATCGTGCATTCGATGGTCGAGTTTGTGGACGGGAGTGTGCTGGCCCAGCTGAGCACGACCGATATGTGTTTCCCGATCCAATATGCCGTCGTTTGGCCGGAACGCTTGCGGAATGAGCTGAAACCACTGGACTTTCCCGCACTCGCGAAGCTCGAGTTTGAGGCTCCGCGCGTGCATGATTTCCCGGCACTTCGTTTAGCCCGGGAGGCGGGGGAAAAGGGCGGGACCTTGCCGGCCGTTTTGAATGCCGCCAATGAAATTGCCAATGAAGCGTTCCGAAATCGGAAGCTCAGTTTTTGTGGGATCTGGGACGTCGTCGAAAAAACGATGAACAAGGTCGATCACCTCGATTCGCAAGCCCTAGAGGTCGTGGTGAACGCCGATTTAGAGGCCCGCCGTGTTGCCCGGGAGTTTTTGTAAATCCAAAGGTTTTTTTTTTTTTCTGGAAGATTGACTCCCCTGACGGTCATTTCAGTTCTTCGATTCCTATCGAATCTTGCGGGCGTGAAGGAAAGGAGAAATCGAATGAAATACTCCGTGTTGGAGTCCCTTTTAAAATTGACGAAATCAGACCGCGTGATACAAGAGATGGTGAAACTTACCGCTGGAAAAACTCACTGACATGGAAGCGCCCTCATCGACCCCCAAGCAAAATTCCCGCCCTCTCCGCCACAAGCGAAGAGATCCGGAATCGGGGTTCATGGCGTCACATCTCAAGACCTCCCAAGCCGAATATACCGACCTCTACACCTACGAATCCCTTTTACGAACGTCCCGCCCAGTCCCTCCCAATACCCCTACCTTGCCCTCACCCACCATAAACATAGCGAGTGCTCATCCGCGCAAGTATCACGATTTGTTAGGCCCTCGTAGCCATAAGTCACCCGCGCTATCACGACCTCCACCGCAGGCCAGCTCTCGTCCTCCAAGGCGAAATGCCCCCGCCACCTACCCCTATGTCGCTCCACCCGTCAGAGATTGGCCATCTAGGGATCCGATTGAGGAAGAAGGAGGGATCAACCTGTATGGCTTCGTGGGGAACGATGGAGTGAATTGCCTTGATAAGCTCGGCATGAAGGAAGTAGAAACAAATTCCTTCCGAATGTCTTCGCCATTGGCGATCATTTCCTTTGAGAACCATTATTTTTTGAAGGTTGACGGAACAACATTCGGTTTTTGGCCAGCAGGAGGAAAGAAAAAGCTAATGTCCATGCTGCCGTTTATGTGGGTTAAAGGTGAAGTGGTCAGCCCTGACTGGATTGGATCTGGAGAAGAAAAAGTAATCAAACTGGATGACTGTGATTACGACATCGAAAAATTTAATAAATGCATGAAAGATTCCGCGAAGGCGGGACCTTCTGGGAGATACAATCTTATTTTTAACAATTGCTGGCACTGGAGGGAAGGGGTGATTTCCGAGTGCATAAAAAAGGCCAAGAAAAAATGAAAAATATGTTCATTTGTTTCGGATTGGTGCCATCATTGGCTTGTTTTTTTACGATTTCGTGCGTGGGGACATCTCCATTGGTTAAGCATGGCATTTTGACACCGCCGTCGGTTGAACAAGGCAACGTGAGCGTCTTTACTAGCGGGCTTTCTGGTAGTAAATCGGATGCGCTGCTTGTGACTTTTGATGGGGAAATATCGAAATCGCGTCGATTGCTAATATTGAAGTCCAAGGATTCTCAGCGCTCCTTTGTCTTTCCAAACGATTTCACAGAATGCTCAAGCTGGCTCACCCATGAGAAATCTAACATGAAATGCTATCTCTTGCGGATAGACGGTGATAGGTTTGCCTCATCGAAGGATAATCCCCTAGAAGTAAGAAAAATTGGCTTTGGAAGTGATGTTGAGGTGAATCTTTGGAAGCTTCCCGCTTGGTACCTAAAGCGATGAATGGTCATGACAAAGGGACAGACCTTTTATCGAAGTCTAACGGCTCCAGACGGTGAACGCCGACACTGATGTCCCAGTTCTTTCAGGTGGTTCATCAGAAGTTCCATGGCATGAATGGGGTCAGGCCGCGCGGATTAACATGTTAGATCGAATTACCTCCGGACCACGGGTTCAACTCCCTCCCAATTCTTCGCTCCGCACCGCCAAACATGCCACTGGCGGACTGATCACGTGAGCTGCTGGCCTCCGGGGCCATGTGACGTGCTCGGCGCAGTCACAAGGTAAGCGTCGTAAAATCGACCCCTATGCAAGTCGTGGCCGCCTGTCAGGATTGCGCCATGCCTTTTGCCAAACCATCCCGAACTCAGGAACGTAGGCCGCATGTCAAAGGAGTGAGAAAGCTGTATGCCAAGGATCGCCTGACGCAAAAATGGGGTCAGGCCGCGCGGATTAACATGTTAGATCGAATTGCCTCCGGACCGCTGGCTCAACTCCCTCCCAATTCTTCGCACCGCACCGCCAAACATGCCACTGGCGTGCTGTCACGTGAGCTGCTTGCCTCGCCATCCACCCCCCGCCGAAGATGCTCCGCGCCCCGGCCTCCGGCATCGGGTTTTCTGGTCGCACGCCCGCGCCCCGCTCACTCCATGCCTCCGGCCCCCCGAAGAACCCGCCGCGCCGCGCCGTGAATTGCGCATCGGAAACGTCCATCGTGTCGTCGGATCGTTGGGCAACGGCTTTGCAAAACCCCCATTTCACGTTGTCAGACAATGTGCGCAAGCTGTTGAAGCTGCAATGAAAGCCTCCCGCCAAGATCTGCTCTGGTGTTCGTCGTCGTCCCACTCAAAGCGGGAAAGATTACCAGACAATTTGGCGAGTCCTGGTCGAGGACCTTCGGGCAGCTGCGTTGATGTTGGGCATCATCCAAAAGTTCGTCGAGAGGCTGGCGGAATCGGGCCTTTCCGGGACCCATTAATGTGCATCTTGGGTTCCAAATTTTTTCTTTAACCAGTCCAGAACCTCCAGTTGATCGTCTCTTCTGGCCCGACGAACTTGAATGAGGAGTTTGGAAAGTGAAGGTCGGTCCAGAGTTAGGTTTGAAGCACCTTCATTACACACTGAGCAAAGGGCTCGTAGGTTTGAGGCGATATCCTCGCCGCCCTGTGATTTATCGACGATGTGGCCTAAATGAAGACGCGTCTTTCGATTTGGTTCGTAGGGATGGGGCTCGCCAGCGACAGCTCCGCACATCTGGCAGGTAAAGCCGTTCCGATCTAGGACTAAAGCACGTAGCTCTTTGGAAATACTCCTCTCAAAGGCGGGTTGAGGTTTGGGATCCTCGAGAAGGTATTCACCGGGTTTCAGTTCGCTACGATCGTTATGAGTCAGGATATTATAGCCTTCTTCGTTTCGGAGTTCGCGCATCCGGCGGCCCCATTCACTGATGCCGGCGACTTCACGTAGTTCATCCGAGGACATCGTCTTATGGATATTGGCGAGGATATAGGCGCGTAGTTTGGCTCTCGCTCCTCCCTTTCCTTTCTTCGCTGACATAGTCCCTTCTAAGACTAGGAAGCGATGGAGACCACTTTCTTTTTGCTCGAAGCAGCAGCAAGAATGGCGGTGTGCAGCTGCTTAGCGACCGCATTGGCAACTGGTGCCGGGAAGGCGTTACCAATTTGGCGATAAGTCGCGGTCTTGAGACCTGCGAACTGCCAAGTGTCGGGGAAGCCTTGAATCCGGGCCGTCATGCGGATGGTAAGTCTTGGCATCCCTACAAAGTCAGGGTCAGGGGCTTCGTTGGCGAGGCTCTTTCCGTTAACGCCGAGCGCGGCCCAAGCGGCCTTGGCACGGGTCGGACCCAAGTCAGCACCTCCGTGTTTTTTTGAGCCGCCGACAAGAGTTGGGGCGATGTCATCGGCACGGTCTCGCCAAGCCTTGGCGCCGCTCCAACCTCGTTCTGCCATCAAGTCGTAAAGAAGCTGGCCGACTGTGGGTGGCATCTTATCCATAACGAGAGGTGGTTGATAAAACGGGGCGATGTCGTCGCGAACCGCTACGATGACGACACGAGGGCGTAGTTGGGTCACTCCGAAGTCCGAAGCATTCAAAAGCTGCCACGAAGTTTGATAGCCGAGAGCCTTGAGCTGACTCTTGAGCTTGCACCGGTAGTCTTCGAAAACTGCCCCTAGGAATCCGCGGACGTTCTCAAGCATCACTGCCTTAGGCTGGCATTCTTCGATCAGGCGGATTGCCTCTGGAAAAAGATCCCGTTCGTCGCCCGCTCCAAGTTGCTTCCCCGCAATTGAAAATGGCGGACAAGGGACCCCGCCTGCAAAAAGATCAACACCCCGATAAGGTGCCGCACTGAATTCACGAACATTACCTTCAATGACATTCCATTGGGGACGATTCAGGCGAAGGGTTGCGCAAGAAGACGGATCAATCTCAACAAGAGCTTCAGCTTCAAACCCCGCTCTCTCGATGCCAATAGCTTGACCACCGCCACCAGCGCAGATTTCGACACACCTTAAATTCATGGTGTTCTTTTGAACATTTTTAATTCGATGTCAATCATAAGCTGGAGGTTGCCTGAGTGGTTAGAGGGAAGGCCTCCTAGATTCTGAAGAAAACCTCTTTTTTATAGAGATAGTGGCAGAGCAGGAGCACCAAACCTATTCTCGCTAACGCAGATAACAAAGCGCCCAGCCCCGGCACTATTCAATCAAAAAATAGGCCTCAACAAAAAATCTGCCGGGCATAGCGACACTCCATCGTCATCGGAGGCCGCTCCATTCATCAACAAGATTGCCGGCCACGGCATTCAATATCCAAATTACGGTGCCGAAAATTACCAAACGATCGGCACCTAGTGGACCACTCTCCTCGCAGAAAACATCCCGTAGTAATAGAAGAAATCATTTTTCCAGCAATGTTTTTGGTTCACTGAGATCCTGATGAACCCGTTCAAGAGCGCTCTGAGTCAAGATGGACGTCCGCGAGGAAGTTCAAGGCTTGCGGGCCTGATCTCTCGTGGCTAAAGAGGGGATCGATGATCGTCTCGTGGAATGGTCGGCTCCTTGCGGAGGATGAAGTGAAGATCTCGCCTTTTGATGGCGGGCTCCTTCGCGGGGAGGGCGTTTTTGAAACGATGCGTGCGGTTGATGGGCGGGTCTCCTTTTGGATGAGGCACTTTTCCCGATTGCGGGACTCCGCGGCTAGGCTCTCGATTTCGGGGCCTGATCCGGAGGTGATGGAACGGGCGATGGCGAAGGTCCTCGAAGCGAATAATTTGAACGTCGGAGAATCCCGGGTCCGCTTGACCCTTTCAGAGAATGTTTTAATCACCGCCGTGCCCTTGCCCGCTTCGCCCGAGCTTTGCAAGGTTGTCAGCTCGTCACGTCCGATCAACGAATTGAGCCCGCTGGCGGGGGTCAAAGTGTGTTCCTATGCTGAGAATATGGCGGTATTGCGCGAGTCCGGTGCCGATGAAGCGCTCCGTCCCAATACCCGGGGCGAACTTTGTGAAGGGTGTATTTCGAACGTCTTTTTCGTGATCGACGGGCGTGTCCACACTCCGTCGTTGGAGACGGGGTGCTTGCCTGGTGTCGCTAGGGCTGTCTTGTGGGAGCGGAATCCAAACTTTCAGGAAGGAGCGTGGCCGGTCTCGATTTTGGAGCAAGCCGACGAAATATGGCTGACCAGTTCGACCAGATTGATGACCTGGGTCGATGAGTGCGATGGGAGGTCACTGGGGCTTCCGACAGAACTTTTTCAACGCACGCTGGCAGACTTACGTGAGGCGGCGAAGCACTAGACTTGCTCCCGGGCCGGGGGATGATTAAATCAAGGGATGGCGTTTACCGTTGCCAAAGCCTTTGAATTGATTGCTGCCGCCCACGAGCGGGAGAGGTTGGCGCATGCCTTCCTCATCACCGGACCCCGGGGGAGCGGGAAACAAAAGCTGGCGGCCAAAATGGCCGATCTGCTGAATGGCAAGAAAGACGAAGCGGACCTTTGGGGTGAGCCTGTCGAGAAAGTCGAGCCAGCGCTCGATGCGCTGATGGGTGAATACATTCGTGTGGTTCGGCCGCGCTCTAAATCCCGGCAAGTGGCTGTCGATGACATCCGGGATTTAGAAAAGATGATGCACCAATCCTCGCCGAACGGGACATGGAAGATCGGCGTCATTGTCGATGCGGATCGCATGAACGAATCATCCGAGAATGCGTTTTTGAAGACCTTGGAAGAGCCTCCGCGTGAGAGTTTGCTGCTTCTGCTCTCCAGCGCGCCGGAACAATTGCTTCCGACGATCTGGTCACGTTGTGTGCACCTTCCGCTGGCTCCGGGGTCAGCAGCAGAGCGCCCGGAATTGGTGACGAGGATTCTTCCTTTGCTTGAGGAAGTGACCCGAAATGGTCTGGGGAAGTTGGAATCCGGACTCCTGGTGAAATCGGGCCTGGAGCAACTTCTGCGGGAACGCAAGACGGAGATTCAAGCGGGATACGATGTCATTCTCAAAGAGGAAAAAGCCAAGTATCAGAAGGTGGTGGAGTCGGATTGGTTGAAGGATCGCGAGAAGGTTTACGAGGCCCAGGCCTCTGCCGATTATCTCTCTGAGCGTTCGCTGTTGATTGAAACGATTCACGCTTGGGTGGGGGATTTACTCCGTCAGAAGGCCGGGGGCACCGGGCTCGAGTTTGCCCAATATGCCGGAATTATGGCAGAAGCGGTCGCGGAAGAGGATTTAGACGTGCTATTGAGGCGGGTTGCGGCCATGGAGGAGCTGCGCCGCTTGCTTGAAACCAACGTGGTGGAGGCCCTCGCTCTGGAGGTCTCGTTTATGAAAACATTTGGAAAGCTCATTTAATGAAAAGAGATAAATCATTCGTCGATCACATTCGCGTTCGTTGCCAGGCCGGTGACGGCGGAAATGGAGTGGTGAGCTTCCGTAAGGAAAAATTTGTGCCCAAGGGGGGGCCCGATGGTGGCGACGGTGGCGATGGTGGCAGCGTCGTGTTGATTGTTGATCGAAACACCGACAATCTCCGCTCATTTCACTATGATCCCAAGCTCATCGCCGAGCACGGTGCACACGGACAAATGCGGAAGCGACACGGGAAGAATGGTAAGACCAAGATTGGTCGCGTTCCTCCCGGAACTGTTGTCTATAGGAGCTCGGCGACCGACGTGACCGATGCGGTCGAGATGGAGCGGAGTGACGGAGGGGTCGAACTCATTCCGATCGCGGACCTGACAGAGGACGGGGAAGAGCTGATCTTGCTTACGGGTGGCAAAGGGGGACGTGGGAACTTCCACTTCCGTTCCGCGACGAACCAGATTCCTCAGGAGAAAGAGCTCGGAACCGAAGGTCAGGGTGGGATGTTCTATCTGGAGCTTCGACGCATTGCCGACGTGGGTCTCGTGGGCTTCCCGAACGCGGGGAAATCAACGCTTCTGAGTAAACTTTCTGCCAAGCAGCCGAAGATTGCTTCCTATCCCTTTACGACCCTGACGCCTCAGATTGGGGTGGTGAGTCTGGATGCCCAGGATCGTTTTACGATGGCGGACATTCCCGGCCTCATCGAAGGTGCGCATGAGAACAGGGGGCTTGGTCACGAGTTTCTCCGCCACATTACGCGGTGCCGGATTTTGCTCTTTGTTGTCGATATTGCAGGAAGCGAAGGCCGTGAGCCCATCGAAGATATTCAGACGCTCCGGACTGAGATCAAACTTTATGACGAGGATCTCGCCAAGTTTCCTTGGATGGTGGTGGCGAACAAGATGGATCTTGAGAGCGCCGCTGAGAATTTGGAGATCTTCAAAAATCGTTTCCCCAAGGTTCCGATCATTCCGATTTCAGCGATGGAAGAAGATGGCCTCGACGGCTTGAAGGCCCAGATTTGGGAATTTCTGCAAGTCGATGAGTGATTTCTCGTTTGTCTACGAAATCGTTGCATCGGGAGGCTGGCTGAACCCTTAATCTGGATTGAACATGCCGTTGTATCCTGGGGTGTAGAGGCGGACTCCCAGTTCTTTGGCGAGGATGATGAAGTGTTTGTCGTGGGCGTATACGGCGACTCCTTTTTCGTGGGCGATGGTGGCAATCAGGATGTCGTTCCAGGGGACGGTAAACCCGGCGGCGCGTAGGGTTGCAAAATTAGCAGCGGCTCTACGCCAGACTTTTTGATCATTCGGGAGATAGGGGATGATGTCGAACCACGGCTGAATCGTTTTCATTTCATTGGGCCGCGCTCCTCCGAGAAATTCCATTTCGACGGGGCCACAAAGAGCCCCCTCGAAAGCATCGAGGAGGCCTTTGACGGAGAGTTTGATGAGGGGATCGCCATCACGACGGAAAAACTCGACCCAGGCACTGGTATCAATGATGACCATGGCTTCTAACGATCAACCGCTTCGAGCTCATCGTTGGTCATGGGGTAGTCCTCAAACTGACCTTCCATGACCATGGTGGCGAACTTGCGGACCATTTGACGGCGAACATACTCAGTGGCCGCTTTCGTGACGGCGGGACCCTTCTTGGTCTCGCCGGTCAGCTTCATGGCTTGCGCAAGAGTCTTGTCATCGATATCTATCGTGATTCTCATGGGTGAAATCTGTAGGAAAAGATGACAAAATGCAATGAAAAATCATCAACGCGCGCAAAAATGAGCCCAGCGAGCAATCAAGCGGGCCGGGCTCAGGTCGTAAGTTTGTCTTAGCGGTCGACGCGGGCGGAGGCTCCGCCGACGAGTTTGCCGACTTCTTCCTTGGTCACCATGGTGGTGTCTCCAGGGGTCGTCATGGCGAGAGCGCCGTGAGCGGCCCCCCATTCGACGGCCTTGGCGGCGTCGTTGAACTCGAGGAATCCGTAGATGAGGCCGGAGGCGAAGGAGTCACCGCCGCCGACACGGTCGAAGATTTCGAGGTGCTCGCGGTTGACGGAGTTGTGGAACTGTCCGTCGTGCCAGACGAGGGCGGCCCAGTCGTTGTCGGAAGCGCTGTGGACTTCGCGAAGAGTGGTGGCGGTGGCCTTGAAATTGGGAAACTCGATGACCGCTTTTCCGATCATTTTCTGGAAGTTTGAGACGTCGATACCGGTGATGTTTTCTTCGTCCACTCCTTCGACTTCGAAGCCGAGGCAGGCGGTGAAATCTTCTTCGTTACCGATCATGACATCGACGTAATTGGCGATCTCACGGTTGACCTCCTGGGCCTTGGCTTGTCCGCCGATGGACTTCCAAAGTGAAGGACGGTAGTTGAGATCGTAGGAAACGATGGTGCCGTGCTTCTTGGCGATCTTGCACGCTTCGATGGTGAGTTGGGCGTTGCCTTCCGAGAGAGCGGCGAAGATACCCCCGGTGTGGAACCAACGGACACCGAGGGTGCCGAAGATGTGCTCGAAATCGAAGTCCTCGATGGTGAGTTGACTGGCGGCAGTGTGGCCGCGGTCGGAGGTGCCTTTGGCGGCGCGGACGCCGAAGCCGCGCTCGGTGAAGTTGAGGCCGTTGCGGGCGGCGACGCCGAGTCCGTCGAAGTCAGCCCACTTGATGAACTGGGTGTCGACTCCGCCCTGGAGGACGAGATCTTCGAGGAGGCGGCCGACTTCGTTGTCGACGAATCCGGTGAGGACTGCTGCGCGTTTGCCGAAGCAGCGGCGGAGGCCGCGGGCGACGTTATATTCACCGCCGCCTTCCCAGGCCTGGAAAGTGCGGGTGGTGCGAATGCGGCCGTTACCGGGATCGAGGCGGAGCATGATTTCGCCCATCGAGACGATGTCGTAGGCGCAGGATGAGGCGGGTTTGATGTCGAGGCTCATGATTTTTCTGACAGGAAGTTATTTGAGGAGGCCGTTGGCGCAGAGGACGTCGGGATCTCCGGCGAGGAAGTTGATCAAGTTGTGGAGGCAGCGGTTGGCTTGGCGTTGCACGGATTCGTGAGTGCGGGAGCCGATATGGCTGGTGATGATACAGTTTGGGGCACCAATCAGGACGTGATCGGGAGCGGGAGGTTCGGCGTCGAGAACATCGGCGCCGTATCCACCCACTTTGCCGGATTTGAGAGCGGCGGCCATATCGTGGGTGTTGACGAGTTCACCGCGTGCGCAGTTGATGACGACGACGTGATCGCGCATCTCGGCGATTTTTTCGGCATTGATCATGTCCTCGGTTTCCTTGGTGAGGAAGCAGTGGAGGGAGACGACGTCGGCGTTGTGGAGGACTTCGTCCATGTCGGCACAACGTTTGACGCCGTATTGGGTGCCGAAGGCGTCGTCGAAATAGGGATCGAAGGCAATGATCTCCATGCCAAAGGCTTTGGCGCGGATCGCGACTTCTTTTCCGATGCGGCCGAGGCCGAGGATGCCGATGGTTTTGCCCATGATTTCGTTTCCGATGGGCTTTTTCCAGCCCGCGACCCACTCGCCATTCTGGACGGCGACGGCGTTGGACTGGATGTCTTTGGTGATGCCGAGAATGAGTCCGAAAGTGTGTTCGGCCACGGTGGTGTGGTTGACGCCAGGCGTGAAGAGGACGGGGATTTTCTTTTCGGTGGCGTAGTCGACGTTGATCTTGTCGAGGCCGATGCCGTATTTGGAAATTGTTTGGAGGCGGGGCAGGGACTTGTCGATGACGGCAGCGGTGATGGCGTCGTCGCCGCAAAGGAAGGCATCGAATTCGCCGGCGAGTTCTAGCATTTCGGCTTCGGAGAGAGGGCCGCGGGCGCGGACCACTTCCCAGTCCTGGGAGTTGAGGAGATCTTGGTGGGTTCCGGGAGTGTCTTGGAACGAGGTAGTGGTTAAAAGAACGCGTATGCTCATGGATTTGTCGGACAGATTAGTAGTGGGTCTTGGCGAGGTTTTCAACCGTGAATTCAGGCAATTGCCGGAGAGAAGAAGATCTTTGCGTTTTGGGTGAACGTTGATTCTGGAAGCCGGGTGATGTCACTGAGTTTACGTGCAACAAACGGGAGATTGGCAGGATGATTAAGGCCGTCGAGTGGAAATTCCGGATGAGGCGGAGTCATGTCGGGCGCGTCGGTTTCGACCAGAATCCGATCGGGTGGAAGGGAGGCGAAGACGGTTCTGACCTTCTCCTTTCGGGCGTGGAGGAAGTATCCCGAGAAGGAGAAGGAGGCTCCGAGTTTCAGGAGTTCCCTGGCGGTTTCTAAAGATCCCCCGTAGGAATGGAGGAGAAATCTTGGGAGTGCGGGGGCCTCGCGCAGTTCGGTGAGCAGTGCTCCCCAGGCGTTGAGGCAGTGGATGGTGAGCGGGCGGTCGAGCTCGACCGCGAGATTGAGCTGGGCGCGAAAAACTTCGTGTTGGGCTTCGAGATTGGGTGACTTCATCCAACGATCGAGCCCGCATTCGCCGATGGGCGCCAGTGGGTGGCGCGACAAAAAATGTTGAAGCTTGGAGAGCCAGTGATTGGATCGTTGAGCGACTTTCCAAGGATGGAGCCCGAAGGATGGGACGACGAATTCTGGATTTTCTGCGGCAAGGGAGGCCACTGCGGGCCAGTCTTCTTCGGAGGTCCCGTTGACGACACAATTCGTGATCCCCGCCTTTTTCATCTCACTGATGAACTCCGTCCGTTGACCTGAAAGGCGGGGATCGTGAAGGTGATTGTGAGCGTCGATCATGGATGACACGACGGGACTAAAATTTGCGGCTTACGTCACGGATAATCAGTGAAATTCATTGATGGGAAATTTGCGTTGGAGGCGGTCGCCTGAAATTGGGAGTGGTGCAATCCATTCTCCCCACCGAAAAGCTGCTAGGAGGTGTTAGCGCTGGGTTTGATCGAGATGGGAGATCGTTTGATCGCTTCCGGGGACCGTCCAGGTGAGTGAGTTTTTCAACGCGAGGTGAGTGAATTCGTGGGCGCGTTTTGCGGCATCTTTGATGGAGAGTCCTTTCGCGATTTCTGCCGTGAGGGCGGCGGCGAGAGTGCATCCGGTTCCGTGTGTTTGCGGGAGATCGAGATGGGGAGAGCTGAATGAGACGGGTTCGCCGTCTCCGATGAGGAGGTCGCGATGATCAATTTCATCAGGCAAATGTCCGCCTTTGAGGTAGCAGATGGTCGCATATTTTTCGGCTAATTCTTGCGCGGCCTCTTCTTGCTCTTCGGCGGTGAGAACAGGGCGACCGAGAAGAATCCCAGCTTCGGGGAGGTTGGGCGTGATGACGGTTGCGAGTGGAAGGAGTCGTTGGGAGATCGCTGCGAGTGCGCCTTCGACGAGGAGAGGGTCACCCGTCGAGGCTATCATGACGGGATCGACGATGAGGGGAATCTCAGAGCCTTCAAGAAGATCACAAACGGCGAGAATGTGCTCCTTGGAATAAAGCATGCCGGTCTTGATTGCGTTGACGGGATAGCTTGCGAGAAGGAGTTGGATTTGATCGCGAAGAATTTCGGGCGGCACCGGATGGACGAAGTTCACGGTGAGCGGGGTTTCTGAAACAACGCAGGTCACGGCAGTGAACCCGTGGACACCGAGAGCCGAGAATGTTTTCAGGTCGGCTTGCATGCCTGCTCCCGCGGAGCAGTCGGAGCCGGCGATGGTCATGGCGATGGGCAAGGTCATGGTCGGGGAAGGTATGGGTTGGCAGGCCTGCGTGCAAGTGGCGTGAAGATGTGTCACGGATGAACTTGCCCCCGTGGATGAGTCAGCTATGATTGGGGAATGCAGGAAGGGTTTCTTGAAGTCCCAGGTCTCAGAGTCGAGGTGGAAGAGGTGATCTTCATGCCCCAATTGGAGGCTCCGGAAGAGAGGCCTTTTCCCTTCGTTTACTTTATTTCGATCGTGAATGATTCCGAGCGCACGCTCACGATCTGGGGGCGCAAGTGGATTGTCAAAGATGGTGGTGGTGAGACCGTGGTGGTTGAAGGTCGCGGGGTGGTTGGCGAGACGCCATTACTGGGGCCGGGCGAGAGATTTTCTTACAATTCCTATCACGTCGTGAAAAGGGACAGCGAAGCGTGCGGGTCCTTTTTTGGGACCGTCGACAGCGGAGAGAAAATCAGGGTTTCCATCCCGCCGTTCAAGTTGGTCCTGCCCGTTAAGAAGTGACGATTTTGTGCATGGAAATGTCGTGTTTATCGCGTGGAAGTGACTCAACGAGTTGGGATTGGAAAGCGATTCCGATCAAGCGGGCTCCATGCGGTGCTTGAAGGTAACGATCATAAAAGCCACCTCCTTGTCCCAGTCGTGCCCCATCTTTTGTGAAGGCAATTCCTGGGCAAAGGATGGTATCGAAGTTTGTCACGGCCTTTCCCTGCGGAGGTTCAAGGATGCCGAAAGGCCCCCGCTTGAGAATGGTTGTTGAGTCAACTTGAACGAATTCCATGGTGCTTTTTCCCGTGACCCGTGGCAGGTTCCAGGAGGTTCCGGGGAATTCATCGATGAGTGCGAGGAGTTGAGGTTCGCTTGGGAGTCCGGCAAAGAAGGCCACTTGTTCTCCACGCTTGAAGGAGAGTTGGGAGCGGATTTTGGTAGAGGCTTCCTCGACCTCTTTGGGGGTCAGAGCGCGGAGTTTTTTGCGCATCTCCTTGCGGAGGGCGTCCTTGGCACTTGCGTTCCCGTGCATGCCGGGGAAGATACTCCTGATGCGATTGATTGGGCAAGTGTGGTGCGGCCTCCTTTTTAGTTTTGGGCTTTTTGCCCAGGATTTGCCGGCCTTTCAGTTTGATGCTCCTGCGATGAAGGAGAGCGTCTTTAAGGAGGGACTCGGTTTACTGGACCGGGAGCGCGATGAGTATGCTACGAGTTTGGCTTCGTTCGCGGCGAATTATGTGGTGGATCATAAAGCCAACCCGGCATCTCTCGATTTTTCGCAGCGGGCGATTGGGCTGGCGATGCATCTTTCTTCCCGGAATCGAAAGATGATGGTTTTAAAGCACCAGCTCAGCAAAGGGATCATGCCTCAAAAGGTGGAAGCGGAATATAGCCCAGGGACCCTGGCGGCTCTTTTTTTGAGGCGTGCCGAGACTCTTTTCGAGCAGAAGGGTGATCAGAACATTTTGCTGGCGAGAGCGTTGATCGACATCGCCGCGACCGTGGATCCGATGAACGAGGATGCCGTCTACGCTTATGAACTTCAGAAGATTGATTATGGCGAACTCGAGTGGAAGCAATTTACCGAGGCTTCCAAAACCATCGTGCCCACGTTTTAGGCGGCCTCAGGATTATTCGTCGAGATAGGGCTGGAGTGACTTGCGCAGAGTGGCCCGCGCCCGGAAGAGCTGGCTTTTGACGACCGAAACCGAGAGTTCGAGAACCTCGGCGATTTCCTCGTAGGGCATTTGTTCGAAGAGACGAAGAACGACTGCAAGCCGTTGTTTTTCGGGGAGGGCTGCGATGGCCTGATCAACAAGCTGCCGAAGTTCCTGTTGTGCCAGCGATTGGTCGGGGCGCGAGGATGGGTTTTGGTCGGCGGCGGTGGCATGCCATTTGTCCTGTTGCTCCTCGAGAGAGTGTTCCTTGCGTCGGGACTTTTTGCGTGTTTCGTTGAAGACGAGGTTCCGCGCGATGGTGAAGAGGAAGGTCGTGAACTTTGCGGTCGGAGTGTAGCGCGGGGCCGCTTTCCAGATGCGAAGGAAGATTTGCTGGGCAATGTCTTCGGTGTCGGCGGATTGGTTGGTCATTTTACCCACCGTTCCGATGACCGCGTGCTGATGCTTGGCGACGAGGGTGCCAAAGGCTTTTTCATCGCCTTTGGCTATCCGGGCCATCAGGGCCAGATCTTCGTCGTTAGAGTCTTCTCCCATCGAATTGATGATTGAACCGGTGGAAGAGCGAGGAGTCGCGAAAAAACTTGTCAGATGAGCTCTGATTCTAGGAGTTCGTCGAGCGTTTGACGCCGTTTCACGACCTTTGATTCACTGCCATCGACGAGGATTTCAGCGGGAAGCGGGTGTGAGTTATAGGTGGAAGCCATGACCATTCCGTAGGCCCCGGCGCTCATGAGGGCGATCAGATCACCGGGCTGGAAGCTGGCGACTTCGCGATTTTGGCAGAAGAAGTCACCACTTTCGCAGATGGGTCCGACGACATCGACGATCTCGGTTTCGCCCGTAGGCTCGGCGAGGGGGACGATCTGGTGATGTCCTTCGTAGAGAGCTGGGCGAATGAGTTGGTGCATTCCGGAGTCGACGACTTTGAACGTCTTGGTGGTGCCTTTTTTTTCGTAAAGGCAACGGGTGAGGAGGACTCCGGCATTGCCCGCGATGAAGCGACCGGGTTCAAGGAGGATCTTGAGACCGAGAGGAGCGAGAACAGGGATGATGGCATCAGCGTAAACTTGCGGAGTGAGAGGGCGGGAATCCTCGTCTTGTGAGGTCCACCAGTCTTCGCTTCCGGATTCAAGGGCGGCTTCGTAGACGATGCCGATTCCGCCACCGATGGAGAAGAATTCGATGCCATAGTCCGCTTTCAGTTGGGCGGCCAAGGGGGCCGCTTTTTTCACGGCTTCGACAAAGGGCGCCACGGAAGTTAGTTGTGATCCGATGTGCATTTGCAGGCCTTTGAGTTTCAAATTGGGCAGCTTCGAAGCGCGGGCGTAGGCGTCGATGATGAGGTCGAAGTCGATGCCGAACTTGTTCTCCGACTTGCCGGTGGAGATGTATTTGTGGGTTTTTGCGTCCACGTTGGGATTCACGCGGAAAGCGATGGGGGCGATGAGATTGAGCTCGCCGGCGACCTTGCTGATAAAAGCGGCTTCTTCCTCGGACTCCACGTTGATCGAGTAGATGCCTTGTTGGAGGGCGTATTCGATTTCGGCGCGGGTCTTGCCGACGCCGGCAAAAGTGCACTTGGCGGGATCTCCACCGGCTTTGATGACGCGGTAGAGTTCTCCGCCGGAGACGATGTCGAAGCCGCTCCCGAGGTCGGCGAGGAGCTTCAGGACGGAGAGGTTTGAGTTGGCTTTGACGGCGTAGGCGACCTCGTGCTTGATGCGGGAGAAGGCGGTGTCGAGCTTGGTAAAGTGATCGCGGAACGTTCCTGCAGAATAGACGAAAAGCGGGGTGCCATGTTCTTCAGCAAGGGCGGAGAGGGAGACGTTTTCGCAATGAAGGGAGCCGTTGGAATATTGGAAGGAGTGCATCGAATTAAGTGCGTATGGTCGTTGCGAGACGATTGCTGTCAAGAGCACACGGATCAACAAAATCGCTATTCGGCATAAAAAAGGTGAGCATTTTTGAGTTTTCGTGGTCTTTGTTAGCGATGCCAACAAAACATTGGAGTGAAAAGCGGCAACGGGTGATGCTTCAATCACCGGGTTTCAATGCCGCGACCCTGGGTGTTCTCTTGATGGTGAGCATTCACCTTGGGGTTCTCCTTGCTCGGAAAGTGGGCGGAGAAGTGGCGGTAGACCGGATCTATCGGGAAGGTGGTTTGATGTGGGCAGGAGTCACCAGCGGCAAGGTCTGGCAATTCTTCACTCACGCCTGGCTACACGGGGGATGGGGGCATTTGATGGCGAATGCATTTTTGTTTTATTATGCGGCTGCCCGGCTCAGTCATGTCTTGAGTAATCAGAGGATCACGGTTTTGTTTTTGCTGACCAGTCTGGCGGCGGGGATCGCGCAAGTCTTAAGCCAGGCGATTTTCCCAACGCTACAAGGCGGGATTTTGGTTGGGGCATCTGGAGGGATTATGGGAATGCTTCTTGGGTTTTTTGCAATTTCTCCGGATTCGAGGATGCTATTTCTTCCCGTATCTGCCCGGAATATTGCGAAGGGATTTTTGATTTCGAGCGCCTTCTTCAGCTTGATTAATCCAGCGCTGGGGCTTCCTCTCATGTCGACCGTCGGGATCTGGCTGGGTGGGCTTTTGGGTGAAGAGGTTTTCCTCTGGGCTCATTTGGCCCATTTTGTTGGTGGATTGCTGGGGTGGACGTGCATTGGATGGTTTTTTCCAAGGCTCCTTAAGAGTGACGATCTTGCAAGAATGAGAATGGACAACGAAGTCGAAGTCGAAGTCGAAGTCGGCGAGGTCGGATCGGAAGTTCGTTGTGAGATGGTTGACGGTGGCAAGGGGCCCTGATTGACTGCCTCCATTCATGGGAAAAGAAGTCATCCTCGTCGCTGGAGGAGCCGGGTATATCGGCTCGCATACCGTCCGTCTTTTGCATGCCGAGGGGTATCAGGTCGTGGTGCTCGACAATTTGGTTTACGGGCACCGTGGGGCCATTGTTGATGAACACGTGGAATTGGTGGTGGGAGCGGTGGGGGATAAGGAACTCTTGAGAGGACTTTTTCAGAAATACGATTTTGCCGGGGTCATCCATTTCGCGGCATACGCTTACGTTGGGGAATCGGTGACTGATCCCTTGAAATACTATCGAAACAACACTGCTGAACCTCTGGCTTTGTTGGAAGTCATGCAGGAAGTGGGTTGCAAGAGCTTCGTCTTTTCATCAACTTGCGCGACGTATGGGGAGCCCCAAAAACTCCCTCTTAGCGAGGATCACCCTCAAAAGCCCATGAGTCCCTATGGAAAGAGTAAGTTGATGGTCGAATGGATCCTTGATGATTGTGATACCGCCTGGGGGTTGAAAAGTGCCGTGCTTCGATATTTTAATGCCAGCGGTTGTTCTGCCGACGGCATGATTGGTGAGGATCACAATCCGGAAACGCACCTGATCCCGTTGGTGTTACAGGCAATCCAAGGGAAAATTCCAAGTTTGACTGTCTTTGGAACTGACTATCCAACTCCTGACGGAACTTGTATCCGCGACTACATCCACGTCGAGGACCTCGCTACGGCTCACTTGGCAGCCTTGAAGCTTCTTCTTGACGGAGGGGAATCGGTTCGCTGTAATTTGGGTACAGGGGTGGGAATCTCGGTGAAGGAAATTATTGATGCTGCCGAGGATGTGACTGGGATGAAGGTTCCCGTGATTTTTGGCGAAAGACGCGCTGGTGATCCCGCCCAACTCTTGGCGGACCCCAAAAGGGCCCGTGAAATCTTGGGTTGGGAGGCCAGCCGCAAAGAGATTCGGCCCATGATTGAGACCGCTTGGAAGTGGGTCTCAGCACCTCACGGAGGACATTTCTCCGAATAGGAGGTCAATATTTACACTGTAACTACAAAATTTTTCTTGATCTTGTGCCTCATAAGCCCAATCTCTTGACCAACAAATGCTCAGAAGACCACCTATGAATCACGTGAATAACAGAGATGTGGGCGAGCCCCAGCAGGTAAAGAAGGGGTTTACGCTGATCGAGCTCTTGCTGGTGATGACCATCATTGCGGTCTTGCTTTCGGTGGCTTCAGTCGGAATCAGTAATATTGGTAAAGGGCAGGGCCTGACTGCGGGAATGTCGCTGGGTGAGGGCATGTTGAACCAAGCCCGGAATTTGGCGGTCAATCAAAACACGACAGCGAGGCTGCTGATTCACGCCGACTTGAATGACGCGATCCCGGAAGAACGCCTGCGATACCGTCGGTTGATGATGGTTGTCTACAAAGACACTGATCCCGATACCGGCGACGAGAAATCCGGCAATGCTTGGATCCGGGTGGGCCAACCGATCTTCCTGCCGAGTAAAACCTACTTCAGCCCCGAACTCAGCAAGGCAGACATGCGCAATGGGGGCATCCTACCAACTGATCGTCACCAGCTTTCTTCCCAGCCTTCCGACACCCATCAGTGTGTCTATTATGAGTTTAACGGACAGGGGATCTGCAGCACTCCAGGTGCTGGATTCGTCCTTGAGAATGGAGCCCGCCCCGTCAACCGGGAGCGGCCAATTATCGGCAACTCCAAATCGGTCGGTGGCTTCGTCGTCATGCGCAACGGGAGCACCGCTATTATTCGCGACGTCAACCGTATTGACGTCCAGACCAACTGATCTTCGACACGTCGAAAAACGATGAAAACGCACAATTCAACCAGCCCGAAGCGAGGGTTCACCTTAGTCGAGTCGGTGATTGCCCTCGGAATCCTAGTTGTCCTGATTACCGGCTTCCTTGCCGTCTTCGGTCCGGCTGCCGAAACTATTCGCAAGACATTATCCATCGATGAAGCGAGCCGTTTACAGGCCACTTTGGAGTATGAACTGACGCACCTCCGTGAGGGCGGTGAGAAGCCACGCTATCAGGAAGATCCTTTCCGCAAGGCCCTAGATTGGATTAGTCGATCCCATGAGAAGGATACCACAATCCTCGTCTACAAATACAAGGCGGACCCAGGGCAGATTCGGACTGACGGGACTCTTGAGCCTGCCGAACGGACCCCCGGAATCGCAGGCAGAGACTTTATTTTGCAACCGATGGTGCGACGAATCAACGATCGTTTTTTGGAAGCAGACCTCGAAGTGGCAGAAGGACGTGTCTTCTTTGTGAAGTTGCGCCAGCTGGTCTACCGCGGTGAAGGGATTCGCGTTTCCGAAGAGATTGGAACGATTGTTGACCCACACGATCCGGGAGAGGATTTCGCGAATAACCCCGAGGGATTTCCCGAGGCTGTCTTGGCATTTGAAGCCGAGTATTACACGCTCCCTACTACTTCCTATAACTTCCTGAGTAACGCATTTGATCCAGAAAACTTCACTCGTCCCATTTTCTCACGGAATCTGAGTGTTCGCCGCTAACCGCATTTTTCCATGCATAAAATTTTAAGAACATCTCGTCAGGCCAAAGGATTCACTCTTGCTGAACTTTTGGTGGCCATGTCGATCACCATCATCCTCGTCACGCTTACGGTGATTATCACGGGCTCTGCCATTGATGCCTGGAAAGGTGCCCGTTCTGAAATCAGGGCGGCCGGTCAGGCCAAGGCGATGTTGAATGCCTTGGGTCGTGATCTGGAGGCCTTGGTCAGCCGCACCGGCACTAACAGTGAGTGGCTGTATGCCAGTGCTCAAGATGAAATGATTGGCCCTGATGGGGAAAGCAGCCCGAATGCCGCCCGCATGTATTTCTTTACGGCGGCTTCCGATCGATATGATGGCAACGCTGGGGATGCTACCCGGGATGAAGGTGGCGACATTTCTGCTGTGGGCTACGAACTCGATTATCTTGACCCGATTTTTGGTGATGAGAGCGAGAAATTCGCGACCTTTGTGCTTTATCGTAGGCTTCTTGATCCTGACGAAACCTTTAACGGTAAGTTGATTGGGACCAGTGAGCTGAAGCAGGACTTCGAAGTGCAAGCTGGCACGAACGAGCTCGAGGACTTTATTTGCGAGAACGTCTACGAATTCACGGTGATTTTTGTCATCGAATACAAGGACAACAATGGTGCGATCAAAACGGTGAAAGTGCCGGTTCTTTCGAATCCGGAGGGATCCATTAATGCCAAGAAGAGCTTTAAGATTACAGGTGCCGGACTTGAGCCCGATGAAAATCCTAATTCTGAGTATCGCGGGGGGCGGATCGTTTCCGTCGAGCTTTCGATCACCGTTCTCTCGGACGAGGGGATTCGGATTCTCAGAAAGAGCCCATTCCGGATCGCAGATACCAAGAATAAGTTTATTGAAAAGAATGGCTATCGCTACACCAGATCGATCGCGATTCCCCAGTGATTTTTTTCAAAGTATGTCTTGCTTAAACTGAATGGTCGGACTACTTCCTCGGTCGTCAGACAGACAGTGCTTAGCGTGGGTGGCGGAATTGGTAGACGCGCCAGACTAAGGATCTGGTGGCCGCAAGGCCGTGGGGGTTCGATTCCCCCTTCGCGCACCACTTGTCTGATAATAAGTCTTAAAAGGGCCCCTTTTCCGGGGCCTTTTAAGTTTCATCAGTAAAAGGTCGATTAGCTCAGTGGTAGAGCGCTTGCTTCACACGCAAGATGTCACTGGTTCAAATCCAGTATCGATCACCATCTTGTGAGGCTGAGAGAGAGTGCTTAGCGTGGGTGGCGGAATTGGTAGACGCGCCAGACTAAGGATCTGGTGGCCGCAAGGCCGTGGGGGTTCGATTCCCCCTTCGCGCACCATCTCTATCGGATTTGTGGTTCTTTGATGGGGTCGGCCGCTCCATTTTTCCTGCGCCTCTTCTTTTTGGAGACAAATTGCGGACTTTAGGGCATTGTCTTAGTTGAAAGATGTCCCATTCAGCGCAGCAACAAGGCGAGAAATGGAAGGAGTGGCTCGATGAAAACGCCTCACGCCTTCTTGCTTACGCCCGTGCCCGTTGTCATGACGTCGATGAGGCTGAAGACCTCCTGCAAGAAGCTTTGATCAAACTTTGGGGCTATCAGGAAGAGCGGGGGCACCGTCCGCCAGACCTTCCCTTGGCTTTTTCGGTGATGCGCTACCTTGGAATGGATCACGGGCGACGGAAGGGTCGTCGTGAACGCCGAGACAACAAGATCGTTCAATTTCAAAAGGATCAGGATCATTGGCTCGATCCGGCGATGGAAGATGAGGAAGACGCCGCCATCCTTCGGGGAGAGGTGGAATCCCTCCCTGATAAGTTGCGGGAAGTGCTGACCTTGAAGATTTGGGGCGGGCTGACTTTTGCCGAAATCGGGGAGCTTCTCACGATTTCAAACAACACGGCAGCCTCTCGATATCGATACGCTCTCGAGCAGCTCCAGAAAAAACGCAAACATCTCAATCATCCCCACAATGGATCAATCTCTTAAAGAACTCGAAGCCCGTCTTGAGGGTCTCGTTCCCCGCGGCCTCAGCAATGAAGGGACAAAGCGCTGCTCAAATCTGCTTGATCGCCTTGCCAAAGGTGAAGTGGTGGATGGGGATGTCCGTGAAGTCGGCTCCCAAGCAACTCTCGGGATTTCGTGGAAGGTTGCTTCCGTTGCCGCTTCCATCGCGCTGGGGATTGGTCTCGGCGGTGGCTGGTGGTTGGGCCAAGATGCTGGGATGCCTGCGATCGCGCAGGCTGCGAATGACCCTTTGCCTGTGGCCCTTGCTTATGATGTTCTCAATAGCGAAACTTGGCTGTCGGCAAATGAGATCCCGAGGGTCTACGTCACTAATGAAGGGGAGGTCCGTGAGGTATTTAGTGAAGTTGCAGTGACCAAGGATGTCGTCAAATGTCGAGAGTCGGGCCAGGTGATTACGGTTGAAACGACCGACCATCATCTGGTTGATAGGTTAAAAAGCGAGTTTTAGGAATTTCATCATGAAAGGTTTTCTCCTTATTTTTCTTTGCTTAAGTTCTCAGGTGTCTGCTGGGGATCTTCCGTGGCTTGGGGTTGTTCTCGAGAAGGCGGGCAAAGAAGAGCAGAATGCGGTGGGGCTTGGGAATGAAGTCGGACTGAGGGTCTCGGCCGTGAATCCGAATGGCCCGTGTGCCAGGTCGAGGGGGGAAAATGGCGATCTTTGGTGGAAATATGACGGTCAGATTTTGATCAGTAAATGTCAAATAGTCGTGCTCTTGAGGGGGAAAAAGGAGGGCGACGAGGTCTCTGTGGAGTTTTATCGGGAAGGGAAGTTCCATTCCATGCAAGTTGTTCTGGGAAAGAGGCCTGATGATAAAATGTATTCCGGAGCTCCTCGCATTCTTGATCCTCCAGGAATGCCCAGAAAGCTTTTGACCCGCAGGGTGGAAGTTGCCCGCTTGAGTGCAAAGGGACACGATATTTCCCTAAAAAGGGAAGGGGATAGTCTGAAATTTGAGGTAAGGAAGGACGGTGAAATCATCCTGAGCGAGAAGATCGACAAGGCTGAATTGAATAGGAATGTTACTGGTTCGTGGCTGGAATCCTACCTCGTTTTGAAACTCACTCTCGATCAACACGCATCTACGTCGCTTTCGACTCCGAAGCGTCGGGTCCGGTATGTGCCAAGGAATCAGGGTTCCAAGGAATGAAATTGACGAAATGGCGTTTCGGGATAGAGTTGAAGGTTTTTTCGTTCGGTCCTTGCTATTGTGTCGGCAGACGGGCAGTCTCGCGACATGCATCCTGATGTGGCGAAGTTGGTGGAAGCGGGCCGAATTACCGAGGCCGTAGGTGAAAGACTCTCAAAAATTGCCCCGGGTTCGTTTCGGATTCACAAGGGATTTGGCGGTGGAGTCGTGACAAATTGGGATCTCTTCAATGGCAAAGTGACCATTGATTTTGAGAGAGCCAAGGGCAAGGAGATGGGGCTGAAGCTCGCTCTGGAGAAGACCGAGGCGGTTGAGGCTGACGATGTCCGGGCTCAAAAAGTAAACCAGTTGGATGAGTTGAAAGCGCTCGGAGTGAATGATCCCGTGGAATTGGTGGCTCGCACGATTTCGACCCGTGGCGGATCGATGACCATGGATCAGTTGGATGCCGAGCTTTGCGGCAGCGTTATTCCCGAAGATATTTACAAAAAATGGTGGGAAAAGACCAAGAAAGCTCTGCGTGAAAGCAAAAGAGTTTCTGTCCCTACAAAGCGGACTGATCCCCTTGTCTTGCGCGACGCTGCGGCGAGTCCTGGAGAGGCTTTGGTTGAGGATCTCGATATGGCAAGAACTCCCAAGAGCCGCGTCAAGGCTCTTGAGGCGATTCAGCGTGAGGCCCCTTTGGTGGCCTCCACCGAGGGATTGCTCAAGACCACGTTTGCGATCGTCAGTGATGCCGCTTTGAAGTTGATGAAATTGGCACCCGCCCAATCTCTGGAGCTTATTGCCCTTCGGGATGAAATTGCCGAAGAGGTGAAGCAAGAGGATTCGATTGCTCCTGATGCCCCTAAGCTTTCCGAGATTCTTCAAGTCGCAGACGGAAACCTTTCGGAAGATCTCAACAATGTCGCCGCCGCTCGTCTGAAGCGTATTCTTGATGCCTTTCCGTCAGCCTTTGGCGATGAATGGGTCGACAAGATTTTGGGCGTGTTTGGACGTATCAGCTCACGTGGCGTTTCCGAAATTGCCAAATTACTTTCCGAGAAGGATGAAACTCAGAAGCTGAACGACCACATTCAGATTGCGCTTTCTCGTCATGCCCTTGGGCCCGACGCGTTGGCATGGATTTGCCGTGAGCGTAAGAAAGCGGCCGAGTCTGTTTTTGATGGCTCGGTTGGTTCCGTGATTCTCACTGTTCTGGAGCAGGACTCTCTCGACGACGGACCACGCCGCAGTGGTCGCCTTGGGAACCTTCTTCTGGATGATAAGGAATTGATCGCCGATCTGCTCGAGGGGATGGAAGTCAACGATGTCCGTAATTTTGCCCGCAAGCTTTTGGCCAGCCCCGCTTTCCCTGACCTTGATCGCAAATCTCTGATGGCCCGCGTCATTAAGAAGGTGCCTGCAACCCAGGAAATGGTCGGTGGCCAGACCAAATCCAAAGGTGAAGATACCTTGCTTGTTTCCTACGAAAGTCTTGATCGCCGTAAGGCCGAATACGAGGATCTCGTCAATAACCGCATTCCAACCAACGTGAAGGAGATTTCGGTGGCCCGTTCCCACGGAGACCTTCGCGAGAATTTCGAATACCACGCTGCGAAGCAGATGCAGACGGTCCTCAATACCCGCAAGAATGATCTTGAGCGCGATCTCGAACGAGCCCGCCCGACTGATTTTAAGGATGCTGATCCTTCCGCGGTGAACATTGGCACGAAGGTTTTGGTGACTATTGAGAATGGCGGAACTCGCGAAATGACGATGTTGGGTGCGTGGGATGCTGATCCCGATAATCACATCATTTCCTACCTCTCCAAGATTGGTCAAATCATGCTGGGCAAGGCAATCGGTGATAAGGTCGAAATCCGCGACACTGATACCGAGGAACTCATCAAGGTGACGATTTCCACTATCGAAGCCATCTAGAAATTTTCCAAATTCTCTCTTACAAAATCCATGTCAGAAACCACCATTCAGTCCATCAAGGGGCGCGAAATTATCGATTCGCGCGGAAATCCTACTGTTGAAGTTGACGTCACCCTTGCAGGTGGCGCCTTCGGCCGCGCTGCCGTTCCTTCTGGAGCCAGCACCGGCGAGCACGAAGCCTGGGAGCTCCGAGATGGAGACAAGTCCCGCTATCTCGGTAAAGGCGTCCTCAAAGCCGTTGCCAACATTAATGATAAGATTGCACCCGCCCTCCTGGGATCGGACGCCACCAATCAGTCCGCTATCGACAATGCCATGTTGGCTCTCGACGGTTCTAGGAATAAGGCTGAACTCGGAGCCAACGCCATCCTTGGCGTTTCCATGGCAACTGCCCGCGCTGCCGCCGCTGGAGTAAACCTCCCAATTTACAAGTATCTTGGTGGGCCCAACGCCAAAGTTCTTCCGATTCCGATGATGAACATTATCAATGGTGGTTCGCACTCCGACGCTCCGATTGATTTCCAGGAGTTCATGATCATGCCAATTGGCGCGCCTACTTTCCGTGAGTCCCTTCGCTATGGAGCGGAGATCTTTCACTCGTTGAAGTCCGTTCTTCACGACCGTGGGCTTTCGACTGCCGTGGGTGACGAAGGTGGCTTTGCCCCCAAGCTGAATTCAACCGAGGACGCCCTTGACACGATCTGTCTCGCGATCGAAAAGGCGGGTTACAAGGTCGGCGAGGATATCGTCTTCGCGCTCGATGTGGCCTCTTCTGAGTTCTATGATCGGGATAAGGGGGCATACGTTTTCCATAAATCCGATGGCTCGGTTCGGAGCTCAGATGATATGGTGGCCTTCTACAAGGAGCTTCGTGGCAAGTATCCTATCCTTTCGATTGAGGATGGCTGCGATGAGAACGATTGGGAGGGCTGGAAGGCGTTGACTGATGCGATTGGCCACAACACCCAGCTTGTGGGTGACGATCTCTTCGTGACCAACGTCGATTTCCTCTCCAAGGGAATCAAGCTTGGGGTCGCGAACTCAATTCTCGTCAAGGTAAACCAGATCGGGACCTTGACCGAGACCTTCGATGCCGTGGAGCTTGCTAAGGAGAATAGCTACACTGCCGTCATCTCGCATCGTTCCGGTGAGACCGAGGACAGCACGATTGCCCACCTCGCAGTGGCCACTAATGCAGGTCAGATCAAGACCGGTTCGATGAGCCGTTCTGACCGGATTGCGAAATACAACCAGTTGCTTCGTATTGAAGAAGCGCTCGGATCGGATGCCGTCTTTGGTGGTAAGCTGAAGGTCAGTGTGTAATTCAAGCCTGTCTTTTTAGAACTTCAAAAGCCGTCGGATCGTATCCGGCGGCTCTTTTTGTGAAATTGATCAACGGTGAACTATTTTAGGCTTTCTTAAGATCAGCATCCCGTGATAGATTCCCTTTGTGCCAAAAAAGCAGCGGTCTAAATCCAAGAGAACTCCTGAGTTTTTCCCTGAGCCCTTGAAGCGGGGCTTATTTGGGAAACCAACATGGATCGTCTTTGGGACCTTTGTCCTTGCGGCATGCTTTGCGCTGATTATTCCTGCGATTCCCCAGTATCATAAGTTGAAGGAAATCGAAGCCGAGTTGGCCGAGGCAGAGAAGGAAGAAAAATTATTGAAGCAAGAAGCTGAGGAACTGGGTGCCCAGGCCGAGGCGCTCCGAAAAAACCCGGGCTACTTGGAAGCCCGGGCTCGGGATCCCCTACGATACCACATCGAAGGGGAGACCGTGATTCAACTGGATCGTTAGATCGTCATCGCCGCGAAACCGCCGTCGACGATAATCTCAGTGCCGGTCATGAAGCTACCGGCTCGGTTTGATGCGAGCAAAAGGGTTGCTCCGATCAGCTCCTCGGGATTGCCAAAGCGTGAAGCGGGAGTGTGACGAAGGATCTCCGCAACACGGGATTCGTCGAGGACCTTGCGGTTTTGCTCGGCCGGGAAAAACCCTGGAACGAGGGTATTGACGCGAATATCCCGATCAGCCCACTCACGAGCGAGGTTACGGGTCAGGTTGTGCACCGCTGCTTTAGAAGCCGAGTAAGTGAAGACCCGGGAGAGAGGGTTGAGGCCGGAGATTGACCCGAGATTAATAATGGAGGCTGCGACGTCGCGGCTCAGGAAATAGTTCCCGAAGACCTGGCAGGCCCGCATGACGCCTACGATGTTGATGTTGAGGATGTTGAGGGCTTCCTCATCGGTGATTTCGACGAAGGGAGTGGGTGAGTTAATTCCGGCTCCGTTGACGAGAATATCGATCTGACCAGAGCGTGCGACGACGGTATCGAGGAGCTCATTGAGAGACTGGCGATTTCCGGCATCTGCGGAGACGAAGTAACCCTTGCCGCCCGCTGCTTCGATGACGGCGAGTCGGGCTTTTGCCTTTTCCTCGCTGCGTCCGACGAGAACCACTTCGGCACCTGCTTGTGCAAGGCCGAGGGCCATATGGGAGCAGAGTTCACCCGTGCCGCCGATTACCACGGCCGTTTTACCGTTGAGGCCAAACATTTCCTTTAGAAATTGAGCATTCTTCATGTCACCGAGAGATTAGGGGCGTTGATCCGCTCGGCAAGAAATGTTCCAAGAACTTTGCAGAGTTGCGCGTTTCCACTGATCTGAGAAGAACCCGCTCCACCTTGCCCGCCTCCGATGACGCAAAGTTCGCTGTCACCTCGCTCGTCGAGGTGAGGTTCCTTTTGCTGATTCACAGTATCAACGCTCAAAATTCCCCTTTCTAGCTGAGGGTTTCTGATCCTGCTTCTCACCAAAGATTTACCGATGTTCTCAACTGTTTTGCCAAGAATGAGGTGGATTGCATTCAAGGGTTGGATGCGCCGTTGCGTTAATCGTGGAATTTTCAGTAGCCAACCCATCGTGAACGGCTACCTTTTCTTTGTTGATGAAGTGCGACTCTTGTGAGGAAAAAGCGACGGTGTTTTACACCACCCAGGTGGCCGACGGGAAATTGAAAAAGTTCGTCCTTTGCGAGAGCTGTGCCAAGGCGAAGGGGATTACGAATCCCGATGGTTTGTTGATGGCCGAGGAGGCCTCGAAGCCATTGGTGGTGGGCGGGCCTGGGCTTGAAATTTTCCCAGCTCCGGGCCAGGGCGTATGTTCGACCTGCGGGTTTACGATTTTGGACCTTCAAAAAGTGGGTCGCTTGGGATGCCCTGATTGTTACCAGGCCTTCGCTTCGGAAATTGGGCAACGTCTTTCCTCGCTCCATCAAGGAGTCGTTCACGTTGGACATGTTCCGGCCGGGCTCGCCAAAAAGCGGGAGCTCACGGGCCGGATTTCAGCATTGAAAGAGAGCTTAGAAAAAGCGGTGAGCGAAGAGCGTTACGAAGATGCCGCTGTCGTTCGTGACGCGTTGGATCAGCTGAAAAGTGGAAAGGAGAGCCCATCGTCATGATGCGTTTCACCACTCTTCTTAAGCATCCCGCTGACTGGATGACAGGGCACGACGCCGAGACTTCGGTTGTGTTGACGAGCCGGGTTCGCTTGGCCCGCAATCTGGCTGATGCTCCTTATCCTGGATGGGCGCGGAAAGTGCAGAGGCGGGAGGTGATGAACGAAATCCGGGCGCACTTGAATGATCTTCCGCTCATGAAGGATAGCTTCTCGCATGAGCTCTCTGACTTGGATTCGTTGCAAAAACAGGTTCTCGTCGAGCGGCATTTGATTAGCCGGGAGCAGGCAGCTCGTAATGAAGGCAGCGCCGCGGTGGTTAATCGCAAGCAATCTCTCAGCCTCATGATCAATGAGGAAGATCACCTCCGGATCCAGGCAATCCAGCCAAGTTTGAAGCTGGTGGAAGCTTATCAACTGGCTCGCAAGATTGACCAGGGGCTGGAAGAAAAACTGGCCTTCGCCTTTCATCCATCGTGGGGGTATCTCACCGCGTGTCCCACGAATTTGGGAACCGGAATGCGGGCTTCTGCGATGCTTCACCTCCCCGGCTTGGTTCTGAGTGATCAGATTGGCCAGGTTTTGAAGGGCATTGGCAAGTTGGGTCTCGCGGTTCGGGGACTTTACGGAGAAGGCACGGAATCTCTCGGGAATCTTTATCAGATTTCCAATCAATCGACTCTTGGCGAAAGCGAAGAAGAGATTCTCGAACGATTGACCCGGGTCATTGGGGATGTCGCCCGTTATGAAACGCAGGCTCGTAAAAAACTTTTGGCGGAAGATCCTCTGATGGTGCAAGACCGCATTGGGCGGGCTACCGGGATTCTCTCGTATGCCCGTATCATTTCCTCCAAGGAAGCGCTCAACCATCTCTCAATGTTGAGGCTCGGAGCCGATCTCGAGATCCTTCCGGCGACTCTTTTGGAGTCCAGTGATCGACTCTTTATGGAGACCCAGCCAGCTCATTTACAGTGGACGGCCGGGAAGAAACTTTTGCCAGATGCCCGCGACGCAATGCGGGCCCAAATGATCCGTGATCAGTTGCATTCTGATCTCCCACCTGCTATTGATCTCTCAGGAAAAGAAACTTAACACCCACACCTGCGTCGAATCGCCATGAACAATTTCACACCCCGGGCCCAGCAAGTCTTGGCTCTTGCCCGGAAGGAAGCAGACCGCTTTAACCACAACTATATCGGAACTGAACACGTTCTGCTTGGCCTCATTAAATTGGGCCAAGGAGTTGCCGTGAGCGTTCTTCAACGCATGGGGCTCGACCTCGAATCGGTGAGGATGGAAGTTGAGAAAGAAGTCGGCACCGGCCCTGATCAAAAAGCTTCGGCTAACATTCCTTATACTCCTCGTGTTAAAAAAGTCCTCGCGCTTGCGAACAAAGAAGCGAAGCAGCTCAATCACTCGTATGTCGGCACCGAGCACATCCTTCTAGGTCTTCTTCGCGAAGGCGAAGGAATGGCCGCCCGTGTCTTGACGAGTTTGAACGTTGATCTCCAAACGACCCGCAACGAGGTGCTCGCCGAGATTGATCCGAACTTTGCGCCCGATGATTCCGACGACGAATTTGACTTTGATGATGATGAAGACGAAATCGATCTTGAGGAGATGGAAGAAAACGAGTCCAAGACCAAGACACCTGCCTTGAAGGCCTTCGGCCGTGATCTCACCAAGCTCGCCAAAAATGGTGAGTTAGATCCCGTCATCGGACGTGGTCCCGAGATCGAGCGCGTCATTCAAATCCTTTGCCGTCGCACCAAAAACAATCCTGTTTTAGTGGGTGAGGCCGGAGTTGGTAAGACGGCCATTGTTGAGGGCTTGGCCCAGGAGATCGCGGCTGGCGATGTTCCCGAGATTCTCCGCGACAAGAAAGTGATCACTCTCGATTTGGCTCTCATGGTTGCCGGGACAAAATACCGAGGCCAGTTTGAGGAGCGTATTAAGGCGGTGATGGACGAGATCCGGAAAGTGAAGAATGTCATTCTTTTCATCGACGAACTTCACACCATCGTGGGTGCCGGTTCAGCCGAGGGAGCGATGGATGCTTCCAACATTATCAAGCCTGCGCTGAGTCGCGCCGAGCTCCAGTGTGTCGGAGCCACCACTCTCAACGAATTCCGCAAGTATATCGAAAAGGATTCCGCCCTTGAGCGTCGTTTCCAACAAGTGAAGGTCAACGAACCATCTGTCGATGATGCCATCGCGATCATGAAGGGCCTTCGTGAAAAATACGAATCCCACCACAAGGTGCGCTACACCGATGATGCTCTTGAAGCTTCCGTGAAATTGACCTCGCGCTATATCACAACCCGCTTCCTTCCTGATAAAGCAATTGATGTGGTTGACGAAGCTGGTGCCCGTGCCCGGATTCGGACGATGACCCGTCCGATCGAACTCAAGAAACTCGAGGCAAAGATTGCCAAGATCAACGAAGAGAAGGTGGCCGCGATCAACGATCAAGATTTCGAAAAAGCGGCCGCTCTTCGGGACGAAGAAAAGAGCACCCGCAAAGACCTCGATGAGAAAATCGAAGGCTGGCGTGGTGAGAGCGAGGAGAAGATTGTTGATATCGTCGAGGACGACATTATGTCAGTCGTTTCCAAGTGGACCGGAGTTCCTCTTCAGCGGATGGAGCAGAAGGAAGCCGCGAAGCTTCTCCGCATGGAGGAAGACCTCAAGGCGACCGTCATCGGTCAGGACGAAGCCGTCATTGCCATTTCTAAAGCGCTTCGCCGCTCACGTGCCGATCTCAAGGACCCTCGTCGCCCCATCGGCTCGTTCCTGTTCCTCGGGCCGACCGGTGTGGGTAAGACTTACCTTGCGAGAAATCTTGCCGATTTCATGTTTGGTGATTCCGAAGCGTTGATCCAAATCGACATGTCGGAATATATGGAGAAATTCAGCTCCAGTCGTTTGATTGGATCGCCTCCGGGATACGTGGGGTATGAAGAAGGTGGTCAACTCTCCGAAGCTGTTCGTCGTCGTCCTTACGCTGTCGTTCTCTTCGATGAGATTGAGAAAGCCCACCCTGATGTCATGAACCTTCTTCTTCAGATTCTTGAAGAGGGCATGGTGACGGATAGCTTTGGACGGAAAATTGATTTTCGGAATACCATTATCATCCTGACTTCCAACGTCGGAGCTGAGTCGATCAAGCGTCAAACCAGCCTCGGCTTCAATGCGATGTCCGCGGACGACGCTGATTTCGAAGGTATGAAGGCCAAGATCGAAGGAATGGCGAAGAAGCACTTCCGCCCGGAATTCCTCAATCGTCTTGATGAAATCGTCGTCTTTCACATGCTTGAGAAGGAGCACCTCAATGAGATTGTTGATCTCGAGGTCTCCAAGCTGACCAAGCGTCTTGTTGAGAAGGAAATCACGCTTGTTTTGGAAGCCACTGCCCGTGCGCTCATCGTCAAGGAAGGCTACGATCCTGAATATGGTGCCCGTCCGATGCGCCGTGCCGTTGAGCGTCTTCTTGAAGACCCGCTTGCCGAGGCTCTTCTGGATGGCAGTGTTAAGGAAGGTGATCACATCACCGCTCGAGTCAAAAAAGGTGATCAGTCGATCAGCTTTAAGACCAAGGGTGGGAAGAAGTCCGAAGAGGTCAGAACCTCCTAGGTCTCCTTCAGAATTTTCAAAGCGCTGGGTTATCCCGGCGTTTTTTTTGTGTCCGCAGAACAAAAAAACGGCGAAGGACAAATCCTTCGCCGTTTTGAAAATTTTCTGAATTGGATGACTAGCGCATGGAGGCAAACCGTTGGCGAAGGAGGTCCTTATCGGAAGCGTCGCCAATCTTGCTCCGTGCGTCAGCGAGCCACTCGCGCTCAAGTTCGTTTTTGGTGGGGCGACGGGTCTCGTAGTAGACGCCGAACTTCCCGGGGGTGAGATCCTGGCTGAGTTCCATGGCCGCCGAAACCGACTCCATTTCCTGGGTGGTTTCATCGACAAGATCAAAGGTGCCACCTTTCCGTGGGTTGCCATCATCGAAGGCACCTGGGAAGAACATGGTGCATTCCGAGAGGGTCTCCACGACCGCAAATCCGGGGTGCAGAATCGCGCGTTCGAACATCTCGTTCATGTGCTTCACTTGGGCCGCGTGAGTGCGGGCTACGAAGGTTGCCCCGCTGGAAATGAGCTGGGACATCGGATTGATGGGACGGTCGATCGCTCCGCGTGGATCGGTCTTGGACTTCCGGCCAATCGGGGTGGTGGGGGACGTTTGGTTTTTGGTGAGGCCATAAACGAAGTTGTCCATGACCACGTAGGAGAGGTTCACGTTCTTCCGTGCCGCGTGGCTGAGGTGGTTTCCGCCAATCGAGAAACCATCACCATCACCGCCGAACACAAAGACATGGAGATCGGGGCGGGAGAGAGAAATTCCGGTCGCGAGCGGAAGGGCACGTCCATGGATGAAGTGAATGCCGTGGGTGTTCACGAAATAGGGGAATCGCGAGGAACAGCCGATGCCGGCCACGCAGACGATCTTTTCGTGTGGAATTTCGAGTTTCTGGACGACATTGAAGAAGGAAGCGAGGACCGCAAAGTCACCGCAAGCGGGGCACCAGGTAGGGTGATCAGCTTTGAGTTGCTTCTTCGTGAGTTTTTCAGTGGGAGCGACAGAGGTGGAGTCAGACATGGTATTAAGCAGGGGTAAGGTTTGGATTAGCCTTGGGCGATCAGGGCCTCGGCGGCGGCGGTGATTTCAACGACGCGGAAGCTGATGCCCTGCACCTTGTTTACCGATTGAATCTTTGGGTTACAGGTCTTGGCCCGGAGAAGGGTGGCAAGCTGGCCATAGCCGTAAAGACCCGAGTCATTCATTTCAGGAACGAGAACGTGGTCATACTTGTCAAAAAGTTTGCCCAGACCATTTGGCAGTGGGTGAACATGGCGGAGGTTGATTGAGCCGACCTTGTGACCTTCGCTGTTGAGGCGATCAGTGGCCTCCTTATTGGGGCCATAAGTCGATCCCCATCCTACGATCAAGAGAGATCCTTCGGACTCGCCATGAGGAACGGGAGTTGGAAGGGATTCAGCGAGGCGCACGATCTTGTTGCGGCGCTTGGCGGTCATGTTCGCATGATTGTCGGGATTGCCGGAAGGGTGGCCCCATTCGTCGTGTTCAAGGCCGGTGACGACAGGATACTTGCCAATCGAGGAACGGGAACCCGGAGGCGAGTGGCGTGTGATTTTGTCAAGCGGGTAGGGCTTGAAGTCTTCGCCGCGTTCGGAAATATCGAGGGTCGGTTCTTGCCAATGTTCTTCGAGATCTGGCTCCTGGAAGGCTTCGAGACGGCTCGCAATGGCTTGATCGGAGAGGATGAAGACAGGTGTAGAATACTCTTTGGCGAGACGACAGGCCTCCAAAGCAGTGTAGAAACAGTCTTCGACATTCTTGGGAGCCAGTACGATTCGTGGCGCATCTCCGGGGGAGCCGTAGATGGCCTGCATGAGGTCGGACTGTTCCACTGAAGTTGGAAGACCGGTTGAGGGGCCGCCACGTTGGATGTTCACAACGATGAGAGGAAGTTCCGCCATGCTGGCGTAGCCAATTGCTTCGGCTTTCAGAGCTAGGCCAGGACCGGACGAACCGGTGATGGCGAGATGACCTGAATAGGACACGCCGATCGCGAGGGACACCGCGGCCAACTCGTCCTCACACTGGATGAACATTCCGTCATATTTCGGAAGTTCGGAGCGCAGGAACTCCATGATACTGGTCCAAGGAGTGATGGGGTAGCCGGCACCGAAACGAACACCACCGGCGATGAGACCGAGGGCGAGCATGGTGTTGCCGTCGGTGGAGATGCGCTTGTCTCCTTCGTTTTCACCTGGTGCCATCGGCATGTGCTCAATGTCGTGAACCGGCCAGGCGTATCCGGCATCAAAGGCGAGCATAGCGTTCCGAAGAATGTCTTCGGATTTCTTGCCAAATTTCCTGGCCATGATGGCGGTCAAGCGCTCGCGATCGAGAGTATAAACGGCGCAAAGGAGGCCGAGAACGAAGATGTTCTTACCTCGGGACTTAGCGGATCCACCAATCGCTTCGATGGTTGCGGTGGTGAAGGGAACGCCGACGTGAATGATCCCCCGCTCTTCCTTGATTTCGGTGACTTCGTCGCTGTCATAAAAGCAGATCCCTCCGTCACGAACCGTTTTCAGGTGGTTTTCGTAGGAATGCTGGTAGAAGGCTACGAGGGTGTCGGCTTGATCTCCGGGGTGGAGAACTTCACCGGAACCAAGGTGGACCTGGAAGATGGAAGGACCGCCGGAGATGGTGCTCGGAATCGTCATGTAAGTCATGACTTCTTGGGCGGTCGAGCCAGCAAGCTGGCCGAGAAAGGCTCCGATTGATTGAATGCCGTCCTGTGAGTTTCCGGCAAGGCGGATGACCGCGTTACGAAGTGTTTTTGGAGAGTCCGCAGTGGCGGAAGCAGCTGGTTGCGACATGGGTCGATCTAGGTGTTGTGAGAACTAACGGGCGGGGTGATACCGATTAAGGCAAGTAAACTAAAGGAAAAAATCTCCCGAATCACGGAGAGGGCAGGGCTGTCCAGTAACTAGAAGGTGCCATTCAATTTCCGGCCAATCCAAAAGAGGCTGAGAAGGAGAATGAGAAGCGTGGGAGCCAGCCAGTGCGCCCAGATTTTGACCGAGTCGACCAAGGGCTGGGGCTCGGGGAGGGCGTTAATTTCCTTCACTAGGTCGTCGAGCTGGGCTGCTGTGACGACGCGGCCATGGGTGATCTTGGCCATTTCGTTGAGAACTTCAAAGCGGGCCGGGCGTCCGGTTTTCTCGATCTCGTCGGTCTGGGAAATAATCTTGGCCTCAATGAAGGCCTTGGGATCTCCGGCCACGAAGGCTTTGAGATCCCATGCACCGGGCTGGGTGATGCGGAAGCGACCGGAAAAGGAACCCCAGGAGGTCTTATCTTTGGCGAGCTCAATTCGGCTGACGGAGCCATCGGGGGCCTTGAGATCGACTTGAAGGAGTCCTTCTTGCAAGGGCGCGCCATTTTTGTCGAAGGCATTGGCGGAGAGGGAGACGAACTCGCCGGGTTTGGGACGTTCGGGGGTGTAGAAAAGGCGGACTCGCTCTCCGGCGGCCATGTTTCGTTGGTAGGACATCCAGCGGGCCACTTGTCCCCAGAAGCGATAGTGGTAGAGATCTTCGACGCCACGACGCCAACGCCAAGCCGAGTCGATGGCCATGTAGAGAACCTTGCCGGATCCAGCCCGGGAGGTCACGAGGATGGGAAGTCGACCGGAGTCATTGCGACGGCTGTCGTTGACGGCAAGGACGGTGCTTCCGGCCTTGGCTTTGATGATGGGGGCCTGCCAGTAAAAGCCCGGGAGGCTGCGCCAGATCGTTTCGTTTTGAGATTCGTCATCGCCCAGCATCGTGAGGAGCGATTTTCCGCCTTCCGAGGTGAGACGCATGGGCGATTCGAGAGAGTCGCTGAAGCCTTCCTGATTCTTCTCGTCGAGTTCGACGGGGATGAGGTCTGCGAGATCGGATTCTGCGAGCGTGAATTGATTCCCTTTTGGTCCGGGAATAAAGACAACGCCACTGGCCTGGCTTTCGACGAGGCCCTTGATGAGATTGGCCTGCTCGATGGTGAGCTGGTTTTCGCCAATCCCGACATCGCCGATGAAAACGACGTCGTATTTTTGAAGGTCTTCGAGCTTTTCGGGAAACTCTTGAATGTAGTCTGGGCCATCGCCCTTACCGAGTGCGGGATGAAGAAGAAGGCAGTCGACGGTGACGCCGGGATCGCGCGAGAGGGCATTGCGGATGAAACGGTATTCCCAACGCGGAGTGGTCTCGATGACGAGGACGCGGATCGATTCCGGCTTGCCATTCATGACAAAGTCGCGCGAGTTGTTGCTTTGCACAAGCTCGTCATTGGCGACGGGAAGAGAGAGGTTTAAGGTGGTGGCCCCTTCTTTTTCGATCCGCCAGAGGAGGGAATCGTAGTGGGGGCTGTTGGCGCGGATCGTGATGTCCTTAGTGCGCTCTTTTCCGTTTTCGCTCCGAATGCGGATTTGGGTCCGGACGTCGCGGGAGAGCGATGACTTAATGGTGAAGGGGATTTGGACGTTCTCTCCGACAATCCCGTAGGCCGGGGCGTTGACTGATTCGAGATCGAGGTCTTCGATGTGTTGGTTGCTTCCAGTGACGAGGGTGTAGAGAGGAATCTTCTTTAGGGCAAATTGCTGGGCTGCCGCGACCGGAGATTTCCCGATATTCCAGTCGCCATCGCCGATGAAGATGGCTGCGCGGAGGTTGCGGCCCGCTTCGAGAACCTTAGTGAGGGCGCTATTGATGTCGGAGCCCGACATCGCGCGGGCATTTGTGTCGGTCTCGGGCGGGGGCGAACCGAAGGAGCTCGTCGTGACTCGGTTGCGATTTTCGTCCTCGAAGCTCTTCCAAAACTCGCTCGCGAGAAGGCGCTCGACCAGGACCTTGCGAGTGATGACCTTTTCGCTTCCGACGATCGTCTCGGGACGAAGGGCATCCTCGGTGGTCATCGAGAGCGATTCATCCCAGATGATGGCGATCTCGGGTTGGAGATCAGAATCCTGGGTCGTGCGCCATTCGGGGCCGAGGAGCAGGGCGCACACAAAGGCGACACAGAGGAAGCGAATGACTTCTAGGGTGCCGGTGCGTCTTGGTCGGAGCGAGCGTCGAATGGCGGTAAAGCAGAGGAAGGCCGTCACCAGAAGGGCGAGCGCAATGAAGACCAGCGTGAAGGTGCTCGCTTGGAAGTGGAGGGGTCCGAAGTTGAAATTCTTCACGAGGCGGGGGTCGGGTGAGCTCCGGATTTCAAGATTGGTCCGGTGGGCTTGGGTTGAAGGCTGAGAAGGGCTTCGGCGATGAGGAAGAGGAGGACCGCGATGAGGAAGGCGCGCCAGGCCTCGGAAACGAGGTCATCCTTGCTGTCCTTGTTGGCGAAGAGGGCGTAGGATGTCCCCTCCAACAGTTCATCGAGAGTGTCCTTGTTGACCCGGTCCGGAGCGGACTCTTCGAGCGGGCGATTGACGGCAATGACGCGCTCACCAAGACGATAAACGCCAGCCCGGTAGGGGCCGAGTGCGGCGTCGTAGTCTTCGAAAGTGTCGAGGCGTGAGCGGGCTTCGTCGCCGACCGTGAGCGCTTTTTCGCTACCGGCGAGGGCTCGGTATCCAGCGTGAAGTCGATCGGAGCCTTCGAGAAGAAGTCGTTGGAGGGCGACGAGGTGGAGTGCGGTGAACTCGAGATTGGACCAACGGTCGTCGGGCAGGGTGCCGATAAAAATGGCGCGGCCGAGGCCCTGGATTTGACGGCTCATGAGCGGGGACTTGTCATCCCATTCGGCGAGCGTGGTGGCATCGCCTTGGAGGGATCGGCGCGCTACCGCGCGAAGTTGTTCGATGGGGAGAACGCCTCCGCTTTCGCCATTTTGCCAGGGGCCGTCATCCTTGATCCAGGTTCCGTTGATAAAGAATTCGTTGTCAGGGGCCTGGGTATATTCGCCCCACGAGACGCCGAAAATCGCGGCGGATGAATCGGACTCGGACGGGAAGAAGACGACCGCGCCGCCGCTTTCGACAAACTGCGTTAATTGGGCGGCGACCGTGCCAATGGGGAGAGGGGCTTGCCAAATGATGAGTGAGGCGGAGTCCCAATCGATCTGGGTCGTTTGATTCGGATTTACCACGTTGCAGCTGTATCGATCAAAGCCTGCCGGGGCGGCGGCGCGTTGGAGGAAGCTCACGGTTTCGGACTCGGGTTGATCGCTCACAACCCAGGACTTGATGGGCTCCTTCCCTCCAAAGGCAAAGTAGACCGCGTTGTCGCGTGGGTTGTTGTCGGCATTGAGGCCCACCCAGCCGTATCCTTCGTCGTCGGCAGGTGAGAGGGAAAGACGTTTTTGGAAGCGCAGTTCCTGTCCGGAAATGGTGACTCGTTCCGAGGTGCGGTTTCCCATGAGGGAGGAGGTGAGATTGACCGCGGCTTCACCTTTTCCTTGGGTGCGGATGAGGCGGAGGTCGAGGAAGAGTTCGTCGTCGATGCGGCGGGATGCCAGGAGTTCGAGCGAAAAGTTGGGGCTTTCTTCCTCACCTGCGGTGAGGATTCGGAGCGTGGACTTGTCGGGAAGGGCTTCGATGCCGGCGCGGACCGCTTGCCAGCGTGAGTCGGAGGGACGCCAATCACCGCGCTGGAGATCGGAGGCGAGCCAGATCTCTGATTTGCCGGGTTGGGTTTGGCTGAGATATTCGATGGCCTTGGTGAGAAGGGTCGGGATGTCGGCCTGGGTGTCGGTGGCAAAGGTGGTGGAGAGCTTGGTGAGGGCATCCGGGGAAGGAACGTCTTGGACTTCTCCGGTCGCGCTATCGATGAGGACGAGTCGGGGCGAGCCCATCGTCTCAATCGTTTCGGCGACCTTGTTGAGAACGGATTGACGGTGGCTGGGTTTGCCATCACCGGCGCGAAGTTCCATGCTCGCAGAGCGGTCGAGGATGAGGACGACGGTATTGACCGAGCCCCCACCGCCGCCGAGGAATCCGCTCATGAGCGGTCGGGCAACCGCAAAGATGAGGGCGGCAATCGCCAAGGCCCGGCAGGTGAGGATGAGGAGGTGCTTGAGCTTCTTTTTTCCGCGGGACTCACGCGAAGCCTTCAAGAGGAAGGTCGTGGCGGCCCATTTGACGGTGCGAAAGCGGCGGCGGTTCAAGAGGTGAATGATCACCGGGATGGCCGCTGCGAAGAGACCCCAAAGGATCGATTGTGATAAAAAGCTCAAGAGGTTGGGTTAACGTTTTTGAGTGAGACGGGAGGTGATAAAGTTGCAAACGATTTCCTCGTAATTGGCATTCGTCTGGAAGAGGTGATAGTCGGCGTGGACGCTGTGACATTTGCTCTCGACGGCGGCAAGGAACTCGGCGAGGGCGGCGTGGTATTCGTCGGCAATGAGATGGGGTTCGGCGACCACGGTGGTGTTGTCTTCGAGGTCGACGAAGCGGTGGGGACGCTCGAAGTGGAATGCCACTTCCTGGGGATCGAGAAGGTGGAAGACCGCGATATCGTGTTTGCGGAAGCGAAGGTGCTGAAGGGCCTCGCCGAGTTCCTCAGGATCGGAAAAGAGATCGGAAAGGATGATGATGAGGGCGCGTTGTTGAACCTTCTCGGCGATTTGGTGAAGGGCTCCGATGAGTCCAGTGCCACCTTTAGGTTCAAGTTTGTCGAGGGAATCGAAGATGGCCTGGAGTTGGGCCGCGCGACGGCTGGGCGGGATCTCGAGGTGGATCTTTTCGTTGCAGCAAGAAAGGCCGGCGGAGTCACCTTGATTGACAATGAGATAGGCGAGCGTGGCGGCGATGCGCTTCGCGAACTGGATCTTGGTTGGGTTGTCGCCGGACGAGAAATTCATCGAGCCCGAGGAATCGACGACAAAGTAAGCGCGCAGGTTGGTGTCGGCTTCGAACTCCTTGATGTAGTAGCGATCGGAGCGGGCGTAGGCCTTCCAATCGAGCCGGCGGGTGTCGTCGCCCGGGACGTATTTACGATATTCCGCGAATTCTACGGAGGAACCACGATGTGGCGAACGGTGGCGACCGGCGACGTTGCCCACCATGGGAAAGCGCGACTCCATCGGAATGGCGCCAAGACGGGCAAGGACGTCGGTGTCGAGGAAGTCGTATTTCATGAAAATTATGGGGTATTGCTAAGAGGTACGACCTCCCTCATTAGGGAGAAAAAACGAGAGTTCTCCGATTGACCCCTCTTTTTTTTGCGTTCTATGCTTAAGGACAGCGTCTAAAATGATGGAGTCGGTCGTGAGAATGACGCCCATCACCAAGAGTCCCTTTTGTGAATAGATCAGAGTCATCGGAGGTTTGAGTGTCTCAGGCCTAAACCTCGTCGCGCATTTCCTCGACGAGTCTTGCGACGATCTTCTTGGCGGTCATGCCTTGGGATTCGGCGGCGAAGTTGATGAGGACACGGTGGCTGAGGACGGCCGAGGCGACGGCTTCGATATCATCAAGCGAAGCCATGTAGGTGCCACGCAGGGCGGCGCGGGCTTTACAGCCGAGGATGAGATACTGGACGGCCCGTGGTCCGGCGCCCCAACTGACATATTCCTTCAACCACTCCGGGGCATCGGGGGAATTGGGGCGGGTGCGGCGCACGATCTCGACGGCGTAGTCGTAGATGTGGTCGGGCACGGGGACCCGGCGAACGAGGCTTTGGAACTCGAGCACTTCCTCACCGGTGAGGAGGGGGTTGAGTGGAGCCTTGTCGACTCCGGTCGTTTCGCGGGCGATGCGCTTTTCCTCGGCCGCGGTCGGGTAATCGACATCGATAAGGAACATGAAGCGGTCGAGTTGGGCTTCGGGAAGCGGGTAGGTTCCTTCTTGCTCGACCGGGTTTTGAGTGGCGAGAACGAAGAAGGGGGCATCGAGCGTGTAAGTCCGGCCCAGCACGGTGACGTGGCGTTCCTGCATCGCCTCGAGCATGGCAGACTGGGTTTTGGCGGGTGCGCGGTTGATCTCGTCGGCTAGGACGATGTTCGAAAAGACGGGGCCTTTGATGAATTCGAACTGACGCTTTCCCTCGCCGTTGTCCTGAATAATGTCCGTTCCGGTAATGTCGGAGGGCATCAGGTCGGGTGTGAACTGAATGCGGTTAAAATCGAGAGCCATCGTTTCTGCGATGCTGGAAACGAGGAGGGTTTTGGCGAGGCCGGGAACACCCATGAGAAGGCCGTGACCGCGGGCGAAGAGGCAGATCGCGAGTTTCTCGATGACCTCTTCCTGACCGATGATGACCTTGCCGAGTTCGGCTTTCAGTTCCTGGTATTTTTTACCGAGTTGGTCGACGGCCGCGACGTCATCAGGTGGCAGTGGGGTGCCGGTGTAGGAGGGTTCGGGATCAGGCGTGGAAGGCGCAGCGTGGCTGGCTTCGGAGGGGGCTGCAGGTTCTCTCGAGGTTGACTCTAGCTGGACCTCTAAAGGTTTGGGAGCGGGGGGAATGACACGAGTGTCGAAAATGCTCAGGTAGTGAACAAAGGCGGGATTGATTTTGCGCGGCGAGGGCGGAATGACTTTTTCAGGCACGGGATATTCAGGGATGGAAGTCGGAGAGTCGTTAGCCTTTTCAGAGGATGTGGGCTGCTTGTCAGTGGTCATGAGGTCGGTCTGGGGGACGTGAAGGAAAGGATTCTAGATGAAACGTTGAAAATGGACGCTTTCATTCGGAAATGACACACGGAAATTCCCAAGATTGAGCTTACGAAAGAGACTACGGGGCCAGCCTTCTTTGGCAAGCGTTCGGGCGATAAGAATACGCTCCCTGCAAGGGGGGAGGCATTCCACGAATTGCTACGGTTGGCTTTGTCAGGCGCAATTGAGAAGCGAGGCGTCTATTTTTCCGGGATGGTGTAGCCCTCCTCGCCGATTGATACGGTCGTGATGTCGGGCTTGTTTTCGTTGAGATCAAAGAAAGCAGCATTTCGGAGTGCTTGTCACGCAAGGGCGGCGCATTTTCGTCCTTGCTCGGTCTTTCGGCCGTTGAGACAAGTGTCGTAGTCTTCTCTGCTAAACCATGGGTCATCGTCCCCGGTGCGAAGGATGGCTTCCAACGGCAAGGAGTTGTCCGGGGGCGGTGAAGGGAGCTTTCATTGATCGAACTGGATCCAGTCGAGGAACATGAGTTGACCGTTCTTGGGGTGAGTGAAGACGAGGTGGATGGGCGTCATTTTGTCGGGGGCGGTGAAGGGGGCGCTGAACTCCTGATATTGAGTGTTTCCTCCGGTTTTCTCGACCTTGATTGTGGCAAGGATGGGTCCGTCCTGGGCCCCAGCCCGGAACTCGATGGTGCCTCCTCCTTCGTTGTCGGAGGCGGCGCGCACGGTGACCTTTGTCATGCCGGTGGTGGCGATTTCAGGGAAGGTGATACTGCGGCCAGGTTCGATGCTGTTGAGGGCCTGGCCATTGGACGCTTCGCTCTGAGCGGCGAGAGTGGGGCCGTGGAGGGTGGCGCTTTCGGCTTCGATACGATGATGAAAAAGAGTGATTGTTTGGAAGCTTGAGAGAGGGTTGGCGGGTGCCTTTCCGAGGTCGGTGAAGGTAGCTTCGATGAGGCCGGAGCCGATGTTGGGGTCGGAGGGCGCGGTGATTTCACCTTTCAGGCCGCGCTTCATGGCGGTGAAGGGTTTCTTGGGGTCGAGCGAGAAGATCCAAGAGACCATGAGGTGGGCTTCGTCCATGCTGTGTTGTGAGTGGGGAAGCATGGGGATTTCGCTCCAGACGCCGGCGGATCCCTTGATGACGCGCTCGGTGGCGATGAGTTGGGCGCCCTTCTGGTCTCGGTAGCGAGTCGAGATGTCCATGAGCGTGGGGCCGACGAGTTTTTCGTCGATGGCGTGGCAGTTGAAGCAATCGGATTGCTTCATGAGGCTGAGGCCGGGGTCGGCTTCGATCTTTTTGCCGTCGCGGCCGATCCACTGGGCGGTGACGAGGGTGCGGGCGTCGAAGTCGGCCGGTTTTTCGTCGGACGATCCTTCTTCGGCATCAGTGATCCGAAAGGCGTAGGAGATCTTCTGCCCCGGTGTGAAGAGCGCGTGGGAGGCTGGGGCGAGGGCGGTGATGACGGGCGGGGAATTGCCAACGATGATCGGAAGTTCGAGCGAGGAAGTTGACCCGTCGGCATCACGAACCGTGAGTTTGGCGATGTGGTTTCCGGCTTCGGTGATGGTGGTCTCGATGGTCTCGCCGGTTCCAAGCGGGGTGTTGCTGGGGAGGAGGGTCCACTCGTAGCTGAGGTCCTTTTTCGCGGGTGAGAAGGATCCCTTCGCCGAGAGTTTGACCTTTAAGGGAGCGGGGCCCGCTGAGGGTTCGGCGTGGGCTTTGGCAACGGGAGGGATGGCTCCCCAGCGGTAGGAGATTTTGAGGAGTTTTGCGTCTTTGTTCACGCCCCAGGTTTCGCCATAGTCGAGGACATAGAGGGCGCCATCGGGCCCGAAGACCATATCGGCGGGGCGGCGGATTTTGAGGGGTTGGCCGGGTTCATCGGGACCCTGAGCAATGCGGACGGCATCGGTGAAGGGCTCGAGACTTGAGAAGTTCCCTTTTTCATTGAGGCGAACCCAGACGAGGAAGGGGCGTTGCCAATCGAAGTGGAGGATGGCTTTGTCGAAGTATTCGGGGAAGCCGCCGGTGTTTTTAAATTCGGTTTTAAAGTGGAAGACGGGGCCGCCGCAGGAGGTTCGTCCGCCACTGCCGAGAAGGGCGAATTGGTCGACCTGTGCGGAGGGGTAATAGACGAGGGGGTCGGCGACGGGTGGGAGTTTTTTGAGGCCGGTGTTGTTGGGGCTGAGGTTGACGGGGGCAGCGGGATCGAAGGCTGGGCCGGGCTGATTGTTCGTGAAGTCGAAGTCGTGATAGGCTTGCTTGGCGCGGACGAGGGGCCAGCCGAAGTTGGCGGCTTGGCGGATTTGGTAGAGGATGTCGTGACCGCGAGGGCCGCGATTTTCGTCATCGTGACCCGAGTCTGGGCCAACGTCGCCGACGTAGAGCCAGTTCGTTTCGGGGTCGATGGAGAAACGCCAGGGGTTACGGAAGCCCATGGCGTAGATTTCGGGTCGCGTTTTTGGAGTGTCTTTGGGGAAGAGGTTGCCATCGGGGATGGTGTAGGAGCCATCGGGTTGGATTTTGAGGCGGAGGATTTTCCCCCGGAGGTCGTCGGTGTTGGCGGAGGATTTTTGGGCGTCAAAGGGAGCACGGTCTTCACGTTCGTCGATGGGGCTGAATCCATCGGAAGCAAAGGGGCTGGTGTTGTCGCCAGTGGAGAGATAGAGGAGGCCATCGGATCCGAAGCGGACGGTGCCGCCGTGGTGGCAGCATTGGTTGCGCTGCTCGGGGACTTGGATGATGTCGACCCGTGTGGCGGGGTTGAGCTGATCTCCGGCAATGGTGAAGCGTGAGAGGACCTGGCCCTTGAAGTCGACGGGTGAGTGGTAGAGGTAGATCCAGTGATTTTCAGTGAAGGCGGGATCGAGAGCCATGCCGATGAGGCCGTTCTCCTGTTCGTTGGTGACGGTGAGATGGGCGAGAGTGGTCAGGGTTTGGGTCGCGGGGTCGAGTCGGAAGACTTTGCCGGCAATTTCTGAGAAGTAGATTTGGCCGTCGGAGGCCACTTGAAGATGCATCGGCTGGTCGGTGCCGGTATGAAGGGTGTCGACCTGAAAACGGAAGGCGGGAGGGGCGGCTGCGAAGGCGAGACTGGAGGTGATGAACAGGGTGAGAAGGATTTTCATAAAGTAAATATCGAGGCCTGGATGAATTTGCGGGCAGCATCTTAGGGGAAAGGGTGCTCGGAGCGTCTTGGCCAAGATAGGGGGACGAGAGGGGAATCGAGGATCTTTCAGGAGATTGGTAATTTCAGGCCCCATTGTGGGTTGCGGCGCTTCCAAGACCTCACTTGAAATTTAAAAGGGGTGAGAGCGTATGGTTAGAGTGACAAATCGTTTGGGACGTGCTAGTTACGCATTGCCACCTCATTTTCAATGAAGCAGACTATTACGATGATCCTTTCATGGCGCTCTTCCTTTTTTGCGATCTCGATCTCTCTCTACTGTCTCGTCGGAGGTGCGGCGGGGAGTGACCACCTTTTCACTGAGGAAGAGAAAGGTTGGTGGGCCGTTCAGCCGGTGGAAGCGGTAACGCCGCCGATGGCGGAAGGAAACCCGGTGGACGGGTTTGTGCTGCGAAAGCTTGCAGAAGCGGAGTTGACGATGGCTCCGGTGGCTTCGGGCGAGGAGTTTTTAAGGCGGGCCTATTTTGATCTTATTGCTCTGCCACCGTCTCCTGAAAATGTCGCGGAGTTTGTGAAAGCCTGGGAGGCGGATCAGGACGCGGCGGTGGAGGCGCTGGTTGATGAATTGCTGGCAAGTCCGCGATACGGAGAGCGGTGGGCGACGCATTGGTTGGACGTGGTGCGCTTTTCCGAGAGTGATGGATACCGGGAAGATGGATTTCGACCCTCGGCGTATCTCTATCGGGACTACGTGGTGAAGGCGTTTAATGAAGATAAGCCTTACGATGAATTTGTGAGGGAGCAATTGGCGGCCGATGAAATCACGCCGGATGACCCGGAGCGGATGGCGGCGACGGGTTTTTTGCGTCACGGAGTTTACGAATGGAACCAGCGCAATGCCGAGATGCAGCGCGAGATCATGATCAACGAGATCACGAATGTGACGGGAGAGGTTTTTCTCGGGGTGGGGATTGGGTGTGCGCAATGTCATGATCACAAGTTTGATCCCATTTTGCAGAAGGATTATTTTGCGCTTCAGGCCTTTCTTTCGTCAACGACCTGGCCGGATGATCGTTATCATGCCACGAAGAAAGAGATTTCGGAGTATGAGGCGACGGAGAAGATTTGGGAGGACGCTACCGAAGCGATTCGCGCTGAGATGGACGGGTTGGTGGAAGAGAAACAGCGGGAAATGTATGAGTATCGGGTCGACACTTTTCCGCCGGAGGTGCAGGAGATGTTTCGAAAGCCCAAGGAGGAACGGAGTGCTTACGAGGAGCAGATTTCCTTGTTCGTGGAGCGGCAAGCGGAACGGGAAGTTTCGAACAGGGCGAAGCCGGAGCAGGTTTTAGAAAAGGAGAGTGTTGGGGGGATTCGGTATGATGAATTGCAAGTGGCGTTGGCGGAATTTGACGGGCTCAAGCCGAAACCATTGACCGAGGCTTTTATCAGTACGGATACCGGGGTGACTCCGGCGGAGGTGACAATTCCCGGGAAGAAGGATGAAGTGATCGAGCCTCAGTTTTTGGAGCTTTTGGGTGGGGAACTGCCTAAGGTGCAGGCGGGTGTCACGACGACTGGTCGTCGAACGGCTTTGGCTGATTGGATTGTGCGTGAGGACAATCCACTGACCGCCCGCGTGATGGTCAATCGAATTTGGCAGCATCACTTCGGAATGGGGTTGGCAGCTTCGCCGAATGATTTTGGGATGTTGGGGGAAACTCCGACCCACCCGGAACTGTTAGATTGGTTGGCAGGACGGTTCGTGAAGGGGGGGTGGCTCATGAAGCCGATGCACCGGTTGATGATGACGAGCCGGACTTATCGTCAAACCTCCAGGTATGAGCCAAGTGAAAAGGAGAATCTGACGGATCCGGCGAACCGTTTGATGTGGCGTTTTCCGCCGCTGCGGCTTTCGGCGGAGCAGGTGCGTGATGCCATTCTGGCAATCTCGGGTGAGTTGAAGCACCAGGACGGGGGACCTTCGCAGGGGGATGATGCCCCGGTGCGCTCGGTCTTCGTGAAGAAGATGAGAAATACTCCCAATCCGATTTTACAATGTTTCGATGCCCCGTTGGGTTTCTCGTCCGAGCCCTCGCGTTTGAATACTACGACGGCGACGCAGTCGCTGTTGTTATCGAATAGCCCGTGGCCTTTGGGGCGGGCGAGAGTGATGGCGAAGAGAGTGCTCGGCGAGAATCCTACACCAAGTGCCAAGGAGGTGGCCCAAGCTTATCGCATGGTGTGGGGCCGGGAGCCGAGCAAGGGTGAGGTTGAAGGCGGATTGGGGTTTATTGCGGAGCAATTGAAGTGGGTGAGTCTGCCAGAGTCGAATGCCGTTGCGAAGCCACTCTCTTCGCTGGTTCCTTTGGCTGAAAACTTTAAAGGCGCGGAGACCTTTCTTGCTGAGGGGGCACGGGCCGCGCTCAAGTTGGTGCCGGGTTCTGGTCGTGACCGCTTGGCTTTGCCAAAGGGTTCGTTGGCCGATGATCATTTTACAATTTCGGCCGTCGTGAATCTGGAGAAGATTCATCCTGATGGGCGGGTCAACACCTTGATCTCACAATGGGACGGCACGCAAGAGGCGCCGGGTTGGGCGATGGGGGTGACCAGTGCCGAGAGTCGATATCAGCCCCGGAATTTCATTGTCCAACTGGTTGGTCAAAATCCCGGTGGGGATCTGGAGTATGAAGTCGTTGCTTCCAACCTTCGGGTTCCCCTGAACCGTCCGATCTTCCTGGCGGCAGTAATCGATCCACAGGCCAACGGGAAAGGAACGGTGAGCTTTTACCTGAAGGATCTGAGCGTCGCGGAGTCTCCGATGGAGTCGGCGGTAATTGAACACAATATTGCGGGCTCGATCCGGAGCGATGATCTCCCGATCATTGTGGGCGGGATTGAGCGAGGGAGTCTCCACTGCTGGCAGGGTCAAGTGGCCCGGCTCACCCTCACTTCTTCTGTGATGAAGTTGGATCAAGTGGCAAGCGTGCCCGGGGAGGGGTCGTTGATTGATCTCACCTTTTCCGGATCGAAGGACGGGCTGCCTTATCCCGGGACCGCCTGGCACGGTTCGGAGGAGAAAGAATCTCAAGAACATCCTTCGGTGGAAGCCTTTGCGGACTTTTGTCATGCTCTTCTGAGTTCCAACGAATTCCTTTATCTCCACTGATTTCACCATGTCTTGCAATCGTATCGTCTTACCGCAATCGCGTCGTGATTTTCTCATGAATGCGGGAGCTGGATTTGGGGGAGTAGTGTTGTCTGCTCTGACCGGTCAGCGCCTCTATGGATCATCGCTGGGAACCCGAAATCCGGCGGCGGACAAGATTCCTCATCACCTTGGGAAAGCGAAAAACGTCATCTTTCTTTTTATGGAAGGAGGGCCGAGTCATCTCGATCTCTTTGACCCCAAGCCGTTGCTCAACAAGTTGGCTGGGCAAACGTTACCGCAGAGTTTCAAGCGCCCGGTGACCGCAATGGGTGAGACCGAATCTGCGCTGTTAGAATCCAAGCGAGAGTGGGCGCAACACGGTGAGAGCGGACTTTGGATTTCTGATTGGTTACCCAAGCATCATGAAATTGCCGACGACCTTTGTGTGATTCGTTCCTGTGTGTCCGATGGCATTAATCACGCTGGTGGGGTGTCCCAGATGAACACCGGTTCGGTTTTCGGAGGCAGGCCCTCACTCGGGGCGTGGGTCAACTATGGTCTGGGTTCGGTGAGTGAGAACCTCCCGGCCTTCGTGGTGGTGAAAGACAGCAATGCCATGGTGGTAAACGGAACCCGTTGTTGGGGATCGGGGTTCATGCCGGCCAGCTATCAGGGAACGCTTTTTCAATCGGGCAATGAACCGATCGCCAATCTTAATTTACCGAAAGGCGTTTCAAAGACGCGGCAGGGCAGCAAGCTGAAATTTTTGGATGAACTGAATCAAGCGCATCTGAGCGGGCGTCAGTCGAACACCGAGTTGGAGGCCCGGATTCAAAGTTATGAGTTGGCTTACCGCATGCAGGCGGAAGCGCCCGAGGCGATTGATTTGGAAAGTGAATCGGAATCTGTGAAGAAGCTCTATGGGCTTGATCAGGAGCATACCCGGGTCTACGGGCGACAGTGCCTCATGGCCCGGCGGATGGTTGAGCGGGGTGTGCGCTTTGTGCAGCTCTATCATGGAGCGGGGAGCAAGTGGGATAGTCACAGCGGAATGGAGAAGAATCACAGCCTTCTCTGCGGAAACGTGGATCAGCCGATTGTGGGGCTCATCAAGGATCTCAAACAACGTGGGATGTTAGATGAAACGCTCGTCATTTGGGGGGGCGAATTTGGACGCACTCCGATGAGTGAGAAGGGTGATGGCCGTGATCATAATCCGACCGGGTTCACGATGTGGATGGCGGGCGGTGGGGTGAAGGGCGGGCAGACCATCGGCTCCACGGATGAACTTGGGCTCTATGCGACTGAGGACAAGCTTCATGTGCATGACCTCCACGCGACGGTTCTCGACTTGTTGGGGCTGGATCACACCAAGGTCGTCTACAGGCACAAGGGGCGACCCGAGCGGGTTGACTTAAATGAAGGCACGAGTATCGGAGACGCGGTTTTGGGGTAGGCCTCGATTGGCACTAGCCTAGCCTAAGAGAAAAGAGCGGCGATGGGGTTTGCGCCATCGGTGATGGGGACGGGTCGGGTGCCATCCATGAGTTCGTGTTGCGAAGATTGGCGGGTTCGGAGTCGAGGTTGAAATTGTTCATGAAGGCTGGTCCGGCGAGGCGGAGAGCTTCGGTCTGGGCAACTTCGTAGTCGGCGAGAGCTCCTTGGGAGGATGGCGTGAAGCCTGTTTGGACAATCGTCTTTTCGTTGATGATCAGGCGGGCGGAATTACGTCCTCGCAGGAGGACTATTAGTTCTCGAGTAATTTGACGGCCAGCCGCCCTACGGTGGCGACATCGACAAGGAAGTAGTTGGGATCGAGCGAGGTGCTGCCGTAGTAAAGTTGATTGGGAACATCGGGGACGATCTGGGAGAGTTTGAGCACGTGGGGGACGAGTCCGAGGCGTTCGCCATCCTCATCAATTTCTTCGATGAGGACGGAGATCTCGAGGGTCGGAGATTGAAGGCGGTGGGCGGCGCTGTCAGAGACGAGGCCGAGCCAGTGATGGACTTGAATGTCGGAGAGCTTCTTGAGGAGTTTTTCGGCTTTGTGAGGATTGAGAAGGGCGGTGACGTCCTTGCCCTCCGAGGTGGCCCGCCAGATTTGGGTGTAGAAGTTGTATTCGAGCTCGAGAGTGGGAGCGTCCTGACGTTTGATGATTAGGCCTTTGATGTCGAAGCGGTTGATGTTCCAGAGGCGGCTGGTTCGCCAGCGGAAGGGTTGAAGCTCCATCTTGGCAATGCTGTCGTTTTTAATCTCAATGACGTGAGGGGTGTTCTTATCATCCTCATCCAAACGGTTGGCGTAGTAGTGGCGGGCGGGTCGTTGGGCGACGTGGATCGCGAGGGTGCCGTTGGAGAACGGGACCGTCACGTCGGTTGGATTGTCGAGTCCGAGGAGGGAGAGGTCTTGGGGAGTGACTTGGTTTCCATCGGCGGTAGGGAGAATGGTCAGTTCGCGATGGGCCTTTCCGTCGAGGGCAGCCTTGTAGGCGGCTTCTGAAATCTCGAGGGGTCTTCCCTGGTCTGCGCGTTTCGCGTAGTAGTGTGGAAGGAGCTGTTCGCCGATGACGAAGTTGGCAACGCTTTCGTCTTTGAGGGTGATTTTGATTTGGCGAAGTGGTTGGTCGAATCCGTATTTTTTGGGATCGGTTGCGGCGTCGTTGGTGAATCCGACGACTTCATCTTTGATGAGGCTGGAGAACAGTTCGGCGGTTTGGGCTTCGCTGGCAGGGCCGCGATATTGTTCGAGGAAGGCCCCGTCGGTGCCTTGGTATTGACCCGCGACGGTATGCCAGCGTTGGGCCCGTTCGTGGGGGTCAAGTTCAAGCGTGAGTTTGACGTTGCGTCCTTCGGGACCTCCAATTTCGACAGCTTTGATTTGTCTGACTGCGAGTGAGGAAAGGGTGCGACTGCGAAGGGCATTCACAGAGCGGGGAAGGCTGGCAAGGGTGGACCCGGCAATGCGGGGGACAAGGAGGATGGCTGGGCGCTTTTCGGAACCCTCGGTGACCACGACACGGACGTCCGGCGATTGTTCGGTTTCCGGTGGGTAAAAACTGGCGGTGACGGGATCGCTGAGGGCTCCGTCGGGCATGAAGTAACGAATGGTGATCGAGTGATCGATATTCTCGGGGAGTGGGTCGGGAAGTGCGATTGCGGATTCGTCGAGAACGTGGTGTGCTTGGAGTTGGGCCAGTCCGACGATGAGCTTGTTGAGATTCTCGGGGTTGGTGGCGAGATCGAAGGGCTTGTGGATTTTCCAAGGGGTGGTCTGCTGAAGATCGGCACGCTTGAGGGTAATCTCGGAATTTTTTTCCTTCAGGATGATTTCGGCAGCATAAAGCGGGGTGTTGTAGAAGATTTGGTGTCCCCGGAATTGACGGAGGCTCTCGTCGAAGAGAGCGCGAATGTCGATCTCGCGAATGTTGGGATCGACGATGTCGGTGCAAACATAGAGGTAATCTTCCATGCCATCTTCAAAGGGGCGGATGATGAGGGTTGCGAAACTGCTGCGATCTTCGCCGGGTTTGAGTTCTTCAGTGGGATCGAAGCCGCGCCAGGCGGTGGAACGGCCGATCTTAAAGTGACAGAGGGGCGAGCCATTTTTGTCGAAGAGTTCGACTTCGATCCGTGATTTTTTGAGGCCGTAGTCGGCGAGGTCTTCTACGTCATCACAGTTGATGACGTCTTCGATTTGGAGACGGGCGGCGAAGTCGATGAGTGATTTAACGGTGCGGGCATCGGCGTAGTCGTCCCACGGTTCGTCGAGCTTCCAGGCACCGCCTGATTTGACGAGAACTCCGCGGGTGCCATCGTGATTGAGGATGTGAATGCGACCCACCTCTCCGGGGTCGAAATTGTAGACCATCTCTCCGACTTTTTTGGAGGGGGCTCCAAAAAGGAAGTCGAGGTTTCCAGTGATCTGCTGCAGCGCAACGAGCCCTCCGAGAAGAAGGGCGATCAAGATGATGAAGATGGTGGGGAGAATACGCATCGCGGGGAATCTAGGCGCGTCTGGCGTTCCAGACGATGGTGGCGATTAGGAAGAGTCCGGCGGGAATGAAGAATATGACGATCCGGTTGAGGAGGGAGATCTCGGTTTTGATGAGATTGAGTTTGCGGCGCTCGAGCGCGCGCGGGCCGATGCCCATGAGTTCCTCGCGGCCAAGAAGCCAGTGGGTGGAGTTTTTGACGAAGTCCAGTTGCTCGTTGCCGAGGCGCTTGGGATCGAGGAAATCGCTAGTGGAAAGGATGATCATTTTGGAGACCTTACCGGCGGTGTTGTCGGCTTGGGCATTTCCCTTGATAACGGCGGCTCCGATGGAGAGAGGCCCTGTTTCGTCGGCATCGTCGTCGTAGGTTGGGTTGGGCGTTTTGTAGTCGGTCTCGCCCCAGAATCCGGGAGCACTTTCAATGAGACTGAAGCATTGGACACCGTTGCTCACGAGGTCTTCGGCACCTTCGCGGACTTCGAGACTGCCGATGCGACCTTCGAAGGGGACGGATTTCCCTTCGAGGCTACTGTTGATTTCGGTGCCGCTGGTGAAGGTGGCAAGAACTTGGGTTTCGGTGCGGCCGTTGCGGGTGCGGATGATGCGGTCGTTACGAGGTGAAACGCCGTGCTTGCGGAAAAAAGCGCGGAGGTTCACAGGATGAGAGCTGGGATCGAGGTAGGCGATGATGGCCGAAGCGGGGCGGTCCCAATATTCCTCGAGCACTTTAATTTCCTTGGGTTCGAAATCATACTTGGGCGCGACGAGGACGATACCCTCGGCGTTCACGGGGATACTTTCCTGTTGGGAAATCTTGAGTGGAATGAGGACGATGTTTTGTCGTTGCAGGGCTTCGGTGAGGACGAGCCAGGGGGAGTTGGCCGCGCCCACTTCGACGTCACTTTTATCTTCGATAAGATACATTACGCGCGGGCGACCTTCGACGGCGGACTGGATGGTGGAGCTGATGAGATCCTCATCCTGATAACCCACGAGACGGCGTTGCTTATTTTCGTCGGTTCGTTTGACGAGGAGATCCTGAACTCTGAGATAGCGAAGGTGGCTGTTGATGGCCTCGATCTTTCCTTCCTCGGTGGTCGCGGTTCCGCTGCGGGCATCGATGATGAGGAGGTCATCATCAAAGAGGGTGTCTCTCAGGAGTTCACCATAATTGTTTTTCACTTCCATGGCCCGGTCGCCATCGCGGATGGGGTCTAGGAAATCGACCTTGAGCTTACCCTTTGCGAGTCTTTCATATTCCTCGATGATGGGACGGAGGCGCGAATAATGAGGTGAGCTTTTGCGGAGGGCGGCGATGAACTTGACGGGTTCCTCGCGCGCTTGCATGGTTTCGGAGTTGAGAAGGTTCTGCGTGGTTTCGGAAAGAGTGAAGACGCCACCCTTCGTGAGATCGCGGCGGTCGTAGTGAGAGATCGCGAGATAGTAGATGAAGACCAGAGAGACGAGAGCAAGGATGATCTGCAGAACGGCGCGCAGGCCGATTCCCAGTCGCTTGATGGGGCGGGGTGGCGGGCCCATGTTGATGTTGGAATCAGGGTCTGACATGGCTTATGGCTTCCACCTGCGGAAGTCGAGCAGGTGATGGGTGAGGAGGAGGACGAAGGAAGTGGTTGCGAGATAGTAGGCGAAGGGCCGGGTATCAAGCAGGCCCCTGGAGAAGGCTTGGAGATGGTTTTGGCAGGAGACGAAATTGAAGACGGGAGCGGCGGCTATTGTGTCGCCGTATTGTTCCGTGACCAATCCGAGGAAGAAGTGGACGAGGAGAATGCCAATGCAGACGACGCCCGCGATGATTTGGCTGGAGGTCATGACCGAGGCTAGGCAGCCGAAGGCGGTGAAGAGAGCGCCCATGAGCATAATGATGGTCATGGCACCGTAAAGCTCGCCCGGGGCGAAGGGCGGGGGAATGTCGGTGATGATGGTGAAGAGCTTAAAGTGGATGAAGACAGGGATCCAAAGGATGACGAAGCAGACGTAGGCGGCGAAGTATTTGGAAAGGACGACCTGCCAGGTGCGGACCGGAGCGGTGAGAAGGCCTTCAAGAGTGCCTGAGCGACTTTCTTCTGAGAAGAGGCGCATCGTTAAGACCGGGAAAAGAATGAGGAAGTAGAACCAGAAGAGCGGCGAATTGAAGGTCACGTGAACGAGGCTTTCATTCTGGGACTCGTTTTCAAACGCCTCAAGGGTCGTTGATAGAACGAACCCTTGCATGAGGGCGGCGAAGGCCATGATGAGCCAACCGAAGGGCGTCAGGAAGTAGGTTTTAAGCTCCTTGAAGAAGAGAATTCGAAAGATGCGCATGGGAATTGTGGGTTTAGTCCTTTCGGGTGAGTTCGACGAAAACCTCCTCAAGCGTGCCGGTGCCGCGGCTTAGGGCGCGGAGAGGCCAACGGTTTTCGATGGCAAGATTGGAGAGTTTGAGACGGGTGTCGGTGTTGGGAGCCACGAAGACGGTGAAGCGGTTCCAGCCGTCCTGAAGGGATTGGGAATTGACCTTGGTGACGACGTCGATGGAGTTGAGAAGGGGCTCGGCAATCGAAATCGGGGCTTGGAGTTCCACGGTGATCCGTCCGGCCCGGCGCATCGAGTTGACGAGATTTTCCGGAGTATCGGCTGCTTTGATGCGCCCTCCGTCGATGATGACGACCTTATTACAGGTCATTTCGACTTCACTGAGGATGTGGGTCGAGAGAAGGATGGTGTGCTTTTCACCCAAATTCTGAATGAGGCGGCGAATGGCGCGGATTTGGTTGGGGTCGAGTCCGTTGGTGGGTTCGTCGAGAATGAGGAGATCGGGCTCGTGAATGAGTGCGTCGGCAAGACCGACCCGCTGGCGGTAACCTTTGGAGAGGGTTTTGATCATTTTGCGGCGGACATCGGTCAGGCCACAGAGATCGAGGACTTCGCCGAGGCGTTTGCGGAGGTGGCTGCCTCCCATGCCACGAAGGCCGCCGCGGAAGCGAAGGTATTCCTTCACCCGCATCTCGGTGTAGAGGGGGACGTTTTCGGGCATGTAGCCGATTCGCTTCCGGACTTCGAGCGATTCGCGGAAGATATCGTGCCCTGCGATCCTTGCGGCGCCGGAGGTTGGTGGGAGAAATCCGGTCAGCATCCGGAGGGTAGTGGTCTTCCCGGCACCGTTTGGTCCAAGGAAGCCGACGATTTCGCCGCGGGCGACTTCGAAGGAAATCTTGTCGACGGCCAGGTGGCGTCCATAGCGTTTGCTGAGATCTGCAATCTCGATCATGCGAATTTTAAGGTGGAATCGGGTGTTGAGCGGTTGACTCGCGAAGGTGTGGGCTTTAACTAACGGCTACGTGAGTGATCTCCAAGCCTGAAACTCACACCTGAACGAATTCCGCGCCCTTCCTTCTTCCATGTCCTCGCACATCTCACCCCGGCTCAATGCCGCACTTTTGGACGGGAAATACGCACAATGGTGCGATGATCCTCAATCTGTCGAAGATACTTGGGGCGCTTTCTTTGAGGGTTTCGAGCTCGGTTCGACGCTGCCGAAAAAAGGGGGCCCGGCCGGGGTGCCTGCGCAATCAGGGCCTGTCGATCAACGTCTTTCCGAGGATCAGCTCGCTTTCCGCGGGAAAGTGGTGAGTCTCATTTATAACTACCGAACTCTTGGCCATACTCAGGCTCATATTAATCCCTTGGAAGAAGAGGCTCCTAAGAACCCCCGATTGGCTCCGAATGCTTTCGGATTCACGGAGGCGGATCTTGATCGCGAGGCGGCCACCCAGTTTTTCCGCGCGGGAGAGCCGACCGCCTTGCGCAATTTGATTTCCGAGTTGGAAGTGACTTATTCTAGCAAGATCGGCTTCGAATTCATGCACATTCACAATACCGATGTGCGGAATTGGATTCGCCACCGGATTGAGAAGCGTCCTTCCGATCCCGGGTTGACGACTGCACAAAAGAAGAAGTCTCTTCACTGGCTCATGGAGTCCGAGCTGTTTGAGGCTTTTATTGGCAAGAAGTTTCTTGGTGAGAAGCGCTTCTCGCTCGAGGGAGGAGAGGGGACGCTGATCCTACTCAATCGTATTTTGGAAAGGTGCCCGGCTGCGGGCGTGAAAGAGATCGAGATGGGCATGGCCCACCGGGGTCGCTTGAACATTCTTGCTCAGTTCGTGAAGAAGTCGATTGCGACTCTGCTCTATGAATTCACGCCTAATTACGTCCCCGACTTGGTCGCGGGCGATGGCGATGTCAAATATCACTTGGGTTACGAAAAGGTCCGACAGTTGGAAGATGGAGATGTCCGTGTCAGTCTTGCGGCCAACCCCAGCCACCTCGAAGCGGTCAACCCCGTGGTCGAGGGCAAGGCTCGGGCCCGCCAGCGTCTCATCGGGGATGATGGCGCGGTCACGAATCGGAAGGTCGTGCTTCCTCTCTTGCTTCATGGCGATGCGGCGTTCGCAGGGCAGGGGCCGGTCGCTGAGGTGCTGAACCTTTCCCAACTCGAGGGTTATCGGACCGGCGGCACCATCCATGTGGTGATCAACAATCAGATTGGTTTCACCACCATGCCGGAGGACGCCCGTTCTTCGGCCTATGCGACTGATGTCGCAAAAATGATTGAGGCTCCCATTCTTCACGTGAATGGTGAGAGCCCCCAGGACCTCTTCTGGGCTGCGGCGTTCGCGCTCGACTTCCGCCAGACCTTCGGGCGTGATGTTGTCATCGACATGTATTGCTACCGTCGTCAGGGACACAACGAGACTGATCAGGCCGCCTTTACCCAGCCCCATATTTACCGGGCGATTGCGAAGCGCAAAACAGCCGGACAACTTTATCAGGACGAGTTGGTCCAATCGGGCGTCATTTCTGAGGAAGAGGGGCAGGCGATTTACGATGAAATTTGGGGCGGCCTCGAGGCCGGACTTCAAGAGATGCGTCGTCATGAACAAGACGGTGAATTTGATGTCTACACCGGATCCACCGCCGAAGCGCAGCCTCCTTACAGTCACGATCCCATCACGACTGGGATCGATTTGGGAACTCTCCAGCACATTGGCAAGAAGCTTACGACCGTTCCCGAGGGCTTTGAACTTCACCCGACTCTGGCCAAGCGCTTTGTGCCCCGTCGTATCGAAGCTCTTCAGGAGGGCGGCCCCTTTGACTGGTCCTTTGCCGAGGCTCTCGCGTTTGGTTCCTTGTTGATCGAGGGATTTCCGGTTCGTCTTTCCGGCCAGGATTGTCGACGCGGAACCTTTAGTCAGCGGCATGCGGTCTTCTACGATTACAACACGCGTGAGCGGTATGTCCCGCTTTGTGAATTGACCGCCGAGCAAGAGCGCTTCTGTGTTTACAACAGTCTTCTTTCGGAGGCTGCGGTGCTTGGTTTTGATTATGGTTACTCTCTGGGTTGCCCGAACATGCTGATCCTTTGGGAGGCGCAGTTTGGTGACTTCGCCAACGGAGCCCAGGTTCTCATCGATCAGTTCATTTCCTCCGCCGAGTCGAAATGGCAGACGCCAAGTTCCATGGTGATGCTGCTCCCTCACGGATACGAGGGGTTGGGGCCTGAACACTCGAGCGCCCGCCTTGAGCGCTTCCTTCAACTTTGCGCCGAAAAGAATATGATCGTGGGCAACTTTACAACGCCCGCCCAATATTTCCACGCTCTCCGTCGCCAAAAGCACTCGCCGGTTCGCAAGCCGCTCATTTTGATGACGCCCAAGAGCCTGCTCACTCACCCCAAAGCTGTCTCACACATCGAAGACTTCCTTGATGAGTCGAGCTTCCGCGAAGTTCTTCCCGATCCCTACGAGTTTGATAAGCCGGAAAATGTCAGCCGCGTAATCTTCTGCACTGGAAAGGTTTACTACGATCTCATCGCTTACCGCGAGGAGTTCAAAATCAAGCATGCCGCAATCGTCCGCATTGAGCAGCTTTACCCGCTGCACACCGACGAGATCCATAGGGTCATCAGTCCGTATCGCTCGGCGAAACGATTTGTTTGGTGTCAGGAAGAGCCGCTCAACATGGGGGCGTGGTCCTTCATGCAACCCCGGCTTTCCAAGCTCACTGGTACCCGGGTTCGCTACGCGGGTCGTGAGCGAGCCTCCAGTCCCTCCACGGGCTCCAAGGCGGTCCACAAGCGCGAGCAAAAGCGCCTCTGCGAGCAAGCCTTTTCCTCATAATTCCCCATTCCATTTTATTTCCCACCGTTCGTTTTCTGATGTCCCACAAAATCATTATCCCGCCAGCTGGCGATTCGATTACTTCAGCTCTCGTCGCCCAGTGGCATCATGCCGATGGTGCCACGGTGAATCAAGGCGAGGTCCTTGTGACTCTTGAGACCGACAAGGTCTCGACTGAGCTTGAAGCAGAGGTTTCAGGCACCTTGAGTATTGGGACTCCCGAAGGCGAGGAAGTCGCGATTGGAACCGTCATTGGTTCGATTGCTGAAGGGACGGGGAATCCCAAACCAGCAGCAACGCTATCAGCGATGGGAACTCCTGCTCCTGCCACTCCTGCCGCCGAGACCCCGGTCCCTGTTTCGCAACCCAAGGCTACACCAGCTCCTGCTCCCAAGCCTACCGCTCCGGGACTTGCTGAAGAAGGCCGGGTGACGCGTCGCAAGATGTCTCCGCTTCGTCGTAAGATTGCAACCCACCTCGTCAATGCCCAGCAAACGGCTGCGATTCTCACCACCTTCAACGAAGTGGATATGACCGAGGTCATGAAGCTTCGCAAAGCTGTGCAAGAGGACTTCGTCGCCAAGCATGGCGTGAAGCTCGGCTTCATGTCGCTCTTTACCAAAGCGGTGGTGCAGGCGCTCAAGGACGTGCCTTCCATCAATGCGCGCATCGAGGGGGACGAAGTCGTTGAGAACCACTTCTACGATATCGGAATCGCCATCGGGACCGAAAAGGGACTGCTTGTTCCCGTCGTTCGCGGCGCTGATCAAAAATCGTTTGCCCAGATCGAGAAGGACATCATGGACTATGCGCAGAAAGCGAACGCGGGAAAGATCGTGCTTTCTGATCTCACCGGTGGCGTCTTCACCATTTCCAATGGGGGTGTTTACGGTTCGCTTCTGAGCACTCCGATTCTGAATCCTCCCCAAAGTGGCATTCTTGGAATGCACACCATCCAGCAGCGTCCGATGGCCGTGAATGGGGAAGTTGTCATTCGTCCCATGATGTATCTTGCGATGAGCTACGATCACCGCCTCGTTGATGGCAAGGAAGCCGTAACCTTCCTCATTCGGATCAAGGACTGCCTTGAGAATCCGACGCGGATGATGCTGGAAATGTAGAACGTATGGAGCCCTGACTAGTGTGGAGCTTGGTCTGAAAGCCCAAGCTCCATCATGTAAAACGGCCACTGGCGAACCCGTGACCGTTTTGAAAAGAGAGAACTCTCTGAGACTTACTCGGCCTCTGCGATTGTCTGCAAAATACGGCTCGCGATGGCGTAAGGGTCGCCTTGAGAGTTTGGACGACGATCTTCGAGGTAGCCTTTCCAATCGTTCTTAGGGAAGGAGTGAGGAACCCGAACGGAAGCTCCGCGGTCGGCGATACCCCAGGAAAACTTGTCGATGGATTGAGTCTCGTGAAGGCCGGTGAGGCGCTGGTCGTTGTCGGGTCCGTAAACGGCGATGTGCTCCATGCAGTTTTTCTCGAACTGAGCCATGAGCTTATCGAAGTATTCCTTTCCGCCTTCTTCGCGGAGTCTCTTGGTGGAGAAGTTGGCGTGCATACCGGAACCGTTCCAGTCGCTTGCGCCGAGTGGTTTACAGTGGTAGTTCACGTCGACGGCATACTCTTCGCAGAGGCGCTCAAGGAGGAAGCGGGCGACCCAGATCTGGTCAGCAGCGCGCTTGGAGCCTTTCCCGAAAATCTGGAATTCCCACTGGCCTTTAGCGACCTCGGCATTGATACCTTCGTGGTTGATGCCGGCGTAAAGGCAGAGATCGAGGTGCTCGTCTACGATGGCACGGGCAATGTCGCCGACGTTTTTGTAACCAACACCACAGTAGTAGGGGCCTTGTGGGGCAGGGAATCCGCCCTTTGGAAAGCCGAGAATGTTGCCGTCCTTTTCGAGGAAGTATTCCTGCTCGAAACCGAACCAAGCATTTTCGTCATCGAGGATGCCGGCGCGGGAGTTGGATGGGTGTGGGGTGCCGTCGGGAAGCATGACTTCACACATGACGAGGAGGCCATTTTCACGAGTGCCGTCAGGATAAAGGGCGACGGGCTTGAGGACGCAATCGGAGTCGCCACCGGCAGCTTGCTGGGTTGAGGATCCATCAAAGCCCCACTCTGGAAGCTGGTCGAGGGTCGGGAAGGCATCAAATTCCTTGATGCAGCATTTGGTGCGGAGGTTTGAAACGGGCGTGTAGCCGTCTAGCCAGATGTAATCGAGTCTGTATTTAGCCATTGATTTGGTGAGTTGCTTGGGAATGAGCTTTTCCTTTTTGGAAACGCCGGAGGCTTGATAATTATCGGGCCTGTGGCAATTCCTTAGTCATGAAAAGCAAGATTCGTGCCATTCTTTTTAGATTCGGGCGATTTTTGCGACAATGATGGTGGTGTCGTCCCGACCGTCGTTCTTACGGGCCCGTTCGCTCATGGCGAGAGCCGTTTCTTTGACGGGGAGGTCTTCGTCTAACATTTGCTGGATATGCTGTTCCCAGAGTCCATCCATGATGCCATCGGAGCAGAGCATGAGGCGCTGTTCGGTGGCGAGGGGGACGGAGCCTACTTGCGGATGAGGTTCGTGAGAGTTTCCGCCGAGGACATCGCTGAGGACGGACTTTCGGGGATGGTTGCGGTAGGCGTATTCGGTGATCATGCCACGTTTCCATTCGTGCCAGGCCCTGCAGTCGTCTTTGGTGAGTTGTTTGACGCCCTCGTCATTGACAAGGTAGAGGCGGGAGTCGCCAATGTGTGCCCAGTAAAGTCGTTCATGAGAGATCCAGGCCAGGGTAAGAGTGGCACCCATGCCCTTGGTATTTGATGAACTCTCGGCAAGGCCGATGATATCACGATGGGCGGCACGAAGAAGTTGGTCGAGGGCTTTTTCGGCCTCTGGATAGAGTGCGTGATTGGAGAGGGTCGTGTAGAGTCTGTCGGCCTCCTTGCGAATCCGTGCCATGAGAAGGCGGGAGGCAAATTCCCCGGCCTCCTGTCCGCCCATTCCATCCGAAACAGCGAGGACGAGGTGGCTGGGATCGAGCAGAATTTCTCCAGAAGTGGGTAATCGTTCGGTGAGTTTGGGATTCACCGTGAGCGCGAGATGGGCATCATCATTCGCCTTGTGGGTTTTGCCTTGGACGGATGATGAAAACCAACTGGCTCGTAGGACCTGTGGTTTTTCCTTTCGCGTGTCGGGAACAGGGAGGATTTCAGCGAGCTCAAAATCGATGAGGCAGAAGCGTCCCATTTTTTGAGAATAGGTTACGTTGCGAGGTTCGGGGTCGTCATGTCGGATGCCGTAGAGTTCCTCGAGTTCTTGAAACAGGGCGGTCGCTTTTTTTTCGGTGATCAGAGGGGCGGGAGCTCCACAGTTGGTGGTAACGATCGTGAGACTTTCTTCGTCGGAGCTGATCAGGAGTGGAACGTTGGGAGCTCCACGTTCTTCGAGAGCTTTTAAGACCCTGACTTCGGTGGCAAAGCGTTTATCGGAATCGGTGCCCCGAAACTGCTTATGAACGTGTCCGCTGAAATCGATGCGGACAAGGGATCGGATACCGTCTTTAAGCTCCTTCATGTGTTTAAAGGGAGGTTAGATCACCCGATGGAATGTCCAAGGAAATTGGGCTGCCGTTTTCCTCGCATGATGTCGCCGGAACGGCTATCTCGCTCTCGGAATGCAGAGTGAATACCAGCCTGGGCAACGATGGGTCAGCACAACGGAACCTGAGCTAGGGCTGGGAGTTTTATTGGAGGCGGGATCGGGAAAGGCGACGATTCTCTTCACGGTGGCGCAGGAGAAGAGAACCTATGCGGTTGCGACGGCGCCCATTCTCCGAGTTCGTTTTAAAGTGGGTGACGATATTTTGGTTCATACCGGTGAAACGCTGACAGTGGACAAGGTTACGGAAGACGATCGCTTGCTGACTTATCACTGTGGTGACCGCGCAATTAGCGAAGGGGAATTGGATGATTCAATCAGTTTTTCCAAGCCGGAAGATCGCTTGCTGGGAGGGCAGATTGATGAGCTCCGAACTTTTAATCTCAGGATTGAATCACTCTTTCGGAGCAGCCAAATCAGGAAGTCGCCGGTGCGCGGATTTTTAGGGGGAAGAGTGGATTTGATTCCCCATCAGATTGCGATTGTGAAGGAGGTGAGTTCGCGACCTTTTCCGCGTGTTTTATTAGCGGATGAAGTTGGTTTGGGGAAGACGATCGAGGCTTGTTTGATTATGCACCGGCTGCATTTGACGGGGCGGGCCAATCGGGTGCTCATTGTGCTACCGGAACCGCTCGTTCATCAATGGTTCGTTGAGCTTCTTCGCCGCTTTAACCTGCTCTTTTCGATCTTTGATGAGGAGCGTTGCCAGTCGATGCAGTCGGGGAATCCTTTTTTGGAAAATCAGTTAATTTTGTGTAGTCAGGATTTTCTGTTAGAGAATCCTGAGAGAATTCCGGAGGTGATTGAAGCGGGCTGGGATTTGTTGATTGTGGATGAAGCGCACCATTTGGAGTGGAGCCCGGAAGAAGCGAGTGAGGGATATGAGCTCATTCAAGCGCTGGCGCTGGAGACGCCTTCGGTTCTTTTGCTGACAGCCACGCCGCAGCAGTTGGGGGCCGAAGGTCACTTTGCGAGACTGCAGTTGCTTGATCCCCATCGCTACAATGATCTGGAGGCCTTTTTGAAGGAGTCGGATTATTATGAGCAAGTGGCGGATGCCATTGATCTCATCAAAGACGGGGGGACGCCGGATCCCGGTCTCTTTGCGGGACGTTCTCCACGGATCGAGCAGGGCTTGGAGAAGTTGGATGAGGAAGGTGGACGTGAACAGGTGGTGCGGGACCTGTTAGATTCCTTTGGAACCGGTCGCGTGATGTTTCGGAATACTCGGAAGCAGCTCAGTGGGTTTCCTGAGCGCAAGGCGCATCTTGTTGAACTGGACGGCGAGGATGAATTTGAGGCGAAGATCGATTGGTTGGAGTCGTTTCTGAAGGAACATGCCCATGAGAAGATTCTTTTGATTTGTAAGACTCTCGATTTGGTTGAGGACATTGCGGCGGCGTTGCTGGACCGGGTTTCGCTCAAGATTGCGCAGTTTCATGAAGAGTTGACGCTTTTGCAACGGGATCGGAATGCGGCCTATTTTTCGGAGGAGGACGGGGCGAATGTCTTGCTTTGTTCGGAGATTGGAAGTGAGGGTCGTAACTTCCAGTTTGCTCATCATTTGGTTCTCTTCGATCTGCCGGAGAATCCCGAGCTTCTTGAGCAGCGGATTGGGCGTTTGGATCGGATTGGGCAGAGCGAAACGATTCATCTCCATGTGCCCTATGTGAAGGGCACCCGTGGTGAGCGATATGCGCGCTGGTATCAAGAGGGCTTGCAGGCGTTCGAGAAGAACCTGCAAGGCGCACAGCTTTTGGTGAAGAAGCTCCAAGAAATCAAAGCGGATAGTCTGAGCGACTTTATCGCAGCTTCCCAGAAGCTGCGAGTCGAAGTGGAGTCCAAGATGGAGCGGGGACCGGACCGGCTTTTGGCGTTGACCTCGAGTGGGGGTGGCGACATCGAGGAGACGCTCGAGTTGATGGATTCGTGGGATCGCAATCGTGCCTTTGAGGACTGGATTTTACGTCTCTTTGATTTCTTCGGGATTGCGGTGGAGGAACTCGGATCGAGAGGATACCTGCTCCAGCCAGGCAATGTCATTACCGATGCTTTTCCCGATCTCCCGAAAAATGGCATGAGTGTCACATTTGACCGGGAGCGTGCCTTGAGCCGTGAGGATATTGGGTTGATGACGGCCGATCATCCCATGGTGCGTTCTTCGGTGGATCTCTTACTTTCAGGAGAAGCCGGGAACAGTGCCTTCGGTGTTTGGGAGGTCGCTGGTCCCAAGTCGATTATTCTCGAAGCTTTCTATCTCGTGGAGTGTGTTGCGCCGGCGGCCTTACAGACGGATCTTTATTTGCCGGCAGTTCCAGTGAGGGTTGCGGTTGATCATCAGGCTCAGGATCTGACCTCTGACAAAGGGTTGATCAAAGCCATGCTCAAGCAGGGGAATCCTCGCAAAATCCTCGATCAGCCGCGGATTTCTGGCGAGATCATTCCGGCGATGATTAAGGCGCTGGATGTCCTGGCGGGGCAACGGCGGGTCAAGATTATTAAAAGATCGCTGCAGGAAATGGGGGCTGCCTTTGATCTCGAAAAGGCGCGTCTGGAGGATCTTCAACAGGTGAATCCCATGATCGATGAAGAAGAGATCTCGACTCATGAAGATCGTCGGAGTGAGCTGAAGGCAGCGCTTACGGGTGCGAGACTTCGGCTGGATTCGCTTCGCCTCGTTTATCGCACTTCCCCCTAAGGCCAGCGGCCCCAAAAAAGCCCCGTCGCGAGGAGCGAGCGGGGCTTTTGGAAAAGGGGCTGAGTTCCAGAGTTAGAACTCGAGATCAAGCTGGGTGGTGCTGAGGATCGCGCGGTTGTTGCCACAGGCGATTTGGATCTCTTCCATAAAGTCGGAAACCTGCACGGCTTTTTTGAGGACGAGGCCGTAGCGCAGTTCGCTCATCATGCCTGCTTGCACTGACTCGACGCTGATCATTTCGATGGCGTCCGTGAATTTGTCGAAGATTTCCTTGAAGGCGATGGAGAAGTCGACGTCGTTGTTCACACGAATCCGGAGTTGGTGGGAGGCGCGGTTTGGAGCGAAGGAATCGAGTTTGGAGATGATGAAGATGGCGATTCCGACGATGACCGTCGTGATGAGAACGATGAGGTATTCACGGGCTCCAATTCCCATGCCTGTCGCCATGGCAAAGAAGACGAACGCAAGGTCACGCGATTGTCCAAGGTTGCGGCGGAAGCGAATCATCGAGAAGGCTGCGAACATCCCAAATGCCACGGCACCGTTGCCATTCACGACCATGATTAGGATGGTGGTGACGGTTCCAATAATGATGAGGGTGTGAACGTAGTCCTGAGAGTAGCGGGTGCCTTTGTAGGTGGATTTATAGAGTGCGCCAATGAGCAGGTTGAGAACGAAGCTGAGGCTCATCGCGCCCAAGACTTCCATGGGAGAGGGGAGGTCGGGACGTTTGGCTTGAGAGAGAAAATCTAATGCGGTTGCAATAATGGGATCCATGATGGGTTTTGTTTCTATTTGAGGTGTGAGTAGATTGAGCGTGCCCCGGTAGTGGAGGCCTCTTGTTTTTTATCAAGTCCTAGTTGAGCGCGCAAGACCGGGTCGCACACGACCATGGCCGTGCAAAACTTACTGAAGCTGCGGCGGACGAGTTTTTTGGCTCCCCAGTATTCCCGGAACCAGAAAGGAACGGGGCCGATTGATTTGATTTCAAGGATCGACTGATCCGCAGGGATGATGTGCTGGGTGAAGCGTTGATCATCTGGTTCCAGTTCGAGCAATTCCGAACGACAACGGAGGCTGGTGTCGAAAGTGATGCGAAGTTGGCCATCCGGGGTCATGAGCGCATTGCGGTCGTAGCGGAGTTGGATGGCGGGAGCGAATTGGCGGCGCTCGATCATGTCGAAAAGCTCGGCAATGATCATACACTGGGCCCGGGACCAATTCCGATTCGGATTGCGGAGAACCTCATAATTCCCTTTGGCGAACTCGATAGCTTCTTCGACCGGAAGGAAAAGACGGCGTTTGGCACCAAATCCAAAATGCTTGTGTTTGACTTCGATGAAGCCGGTTGGCGGGATCTTTCCGCCCTCAGATCCGTAGATGCGGACCCGGATTTTACGGCGGCTGGCGAGGCGGCGTTCCTTTTCCAAGAAACAAGCACGTTCGGGAGTCTCAAAATACTCAGTGACAATGGGGTAGCGACCATCCTCGGAGGCTAGGCTGTCGATCACTAATCGGTCATCGAGATCCTTCTGGATCTGATCCATCTCATCGAGAGTGATGAGGTATTTATACTCTGTGCGGTTGAGGCTCAATGCGCTGGGTGCTTAAGGTGTTCGAAAAGTAAAGGGATGTTAAATGCGGCGTTGGTCGACAATCAAAAAGAGAAAACAGGCGGCTGGCCAGCCTAACTTTTCAAATGGTAGACTGAGACGCCGTTGTTTTGGAGGATATGAGCCTGTTCATCTGTCGAGAGGGCGCTGACGAAAGAGCGGACGGTTTCAGCCCATTCGGAAGATGAGTTGATTCGGAGAAGGCAAGCTGGCCAGTCGGTTCCAAACATGACCTTGTCGGAGCCAAAGATTTCAAGGGTTTCGTGAAAATAGGCCTGAAGGGTGAGGGGATCGATCTCTTGTTCGTCGTTGAACTCGGTGACGAGTCCGGAGAATTTAACGCCACGGATATTGTCCCGCTCGGCGAGCTTTTTCATCCCGCTCCGCCAATCGGGCTCGATCCGGCCGTTTCTGGCCTCTGGCTTTGCGAGATGGTCGATGATGATCTCAAGATTGGGTTGGCGGTCGACCAGTTTCAGGGCGATAGGAATTTGCCGTTGAAAAATGAGGAGGTCGTAGACGAGATCGTGCTTGGGAAGGAGCGCGAGCCCCCGGTGAAAATCGGGACAGAGGAAGTAGTCATCAGGTTCTTCCTGGAGGACGTGGCGAACGCCCACAAATTTGGGGTGAGGGGCGAGGCGGTCGAGATCCCGTTGGACATTTCTGTCGTTGAGGGGAACCCAGCCGACAACTCCGCGGATGAGGTCACCCTGATCAGCCATGTCGAGGAGGGCATCGGACTCTTCGATCACCTGGCGGGCCTGGACGGCAACAGTCCCTGTGACGCCGGCGGCGGAGGTGGCCACCTGTAGCTCCGGGAGGAGTTGGTCCTGTGCCAGGGGGGTGCCTTTGGGAATCCAACCGTACTCTACGGTATTGTATGCCCAAAGGTGATGATGCGTGTCCAGCATGGGGCTGGGAATCTGTCAGGGAGGAAAGCTCCCGTCAAACGTGCATTCGGCGAAAGACAAACGATTTTTTTTTGAATGAATCTTCACGTAAACTCATCGCCTTTGCCCGAGGGCAAAGGCGATGACCTACTGCGAGCTGCGAAAGCAGCGTTTTGTTATTTGGCGATGTCTTTGAGCAATGGAATCGAGCCAACTGCTTTGGTGCCGTCCGGTTTCTCGATTTCAAGCCACCATTTGGCTCCGGCGGGAAGTGGCTCCGGAGCGATGGCGTGGATGTCGTAGTCGTCATGGGATGGGGCGTATTCGCCTTTGCCAACGGAGGACAGGGTGCGGTCTGCGGTGCCGATCCAAGCGCGGGTAATCGTTTCACCATCGTCCTTGTAGGGTAAGGTGATCACGAGGTGGCCCTCTTTGCCGGGCTCAACGCTGCCGTGGCCTTGGGCGGCTTTCACGATGTTCCCGGCGATGTCGAACTCACCGAGTGCGACTTCATCGTGGGCATGCTCTTCTTCAGTTGGAGGAGTTACTGAGGTATCTGACTTGGTGTCTCTAGGCGCGCTTTCTTCTTTTTTGTCACAGCTGACAAGGAGGGCGGCGAGAGACATCACGGGGATGATTTTATGGAATTTCTTCATAGGTCTTCGATTTTGTTTTTTGTTTTGGTTTTCGGGTTGGGCTGATCGGCGGATACGCGGTGAATTGCGGCATAGCCCGCCGGGACAATGATGAGATTCAGGAAGGTCGATGAAAGGAGACCTCCTAGAATCACGACTGACAGGGGCGCGAGAATTTCATTCCCGGGCTTATCTCCCTGTAAAATAATTGGGACGACTGCGAGTGCCGCCGTCAACGCTGTCATAAGAATTGGCACGAGTCGCTCGGATGAGCCTTGGACAATGGCGTCAAACATCGTCTTCCCTTCATGTTTCATGAGATGATCGTAGTGGTTTACTAGGAGGATGCCGTTACGTACTGCAATGCCGAAGAGGGTAATGAATCCCACCATGCTGGCAATCGAGATGACGGGCGCGGTGTAGCGTCCGCCGAGTCCGAAGAGGGCAACCGTGTTACTCACGATACTCGGAGACTCGGACAAATAGATGGCGGCGACCCCCCCGATCAGAGCGAGTGGCAGATTCACAAGCACTAGCAAGGAGACCTTGAAGGAGCCAATGGCAAGTTGAAGGAGGAAGACCATGATCAGGATGACCAGTCCGCTAAAGAGAAAGATCGTCCGGCTTGCCGCTTGTTGGGCTTCGAACTGTCCTCCGTATTTGACCGTGTAACCGAAGCGCTGCACGATGGGGTCCACCCGCTCGCGCACTTCTTCGATGAGGTCTCCGAGGTTGTATCCTTCCTCCACGTTGAGGGTAACAACCGCTCTTCGCTGGGCATTCTCGCGCCCAATCAGGTTCGAGGTCATTTCGGGGCCGATGTCTGCCACTTCGTGTAGCCTTACCAACGCGCCTGCTTTCCCGCGCAGCACTAGGTTACGAATGTCTCGTAGTTCGTCGCGTTCTTCTTCCTCAAGGCGAACTGCCAGACTGTATCTCCGGACGCCTTCGTTGATTTCGGCAACGGAGACGCCAAAGACGGCGTTTCTCACCTGTTCCGCTGCCGAGCGAGGAGTGAGTCCATAGGAGGCAAGGTCAGCCGGACGGTAATCAATCGGCAGAGATTGAATCATGACTTCGCGGTTGGCGGCAACATCTCTCGCCCCATCGAGTGGCTTCAAAGCACCTTCGACCTCCTTGGCGATCACACGCAGTTTTTCCAAATCATCTCCATAGATACTGATGGCAATGGCTGCGGGAGTGCCCGAGAGGATGTGGCTGAGGCGGTGCTCGATGGGCTGTCCGATATTGGTGGTGATTGCGGGGACTTTCTCAAGAATTGCGCTGATTTGTTGGCGCACTTCCGCATTCTCGAAACCGGGTTTAACGGTCACATCGATTTCCGAATTACTCACCGGTTCGGCGTGTTCGTCGCGCTCGGCGCGACCGGTCCGGCGGGTGACGCTTTGAACTCCTTCGAGAGCCAAAAGCTGTTGTTCGATGGAGCTCGCCATGCGGTCACTCGCTTGTAGCGAGGTTCCAGGAGGTGCGAATAGCCCGACCGTGAAGGTGCCTTCATTGAACTCGGGTAGGAAAGATTTCCCGAAGGTCGAGCTGAGCCAGAGGGCCAGACAGGTTGCGATGACGGCCAGACCGATCACGATCTTTCTAAACTGCACCGCTCGTTTCACAAGGGGCGTGTAAAGAGCCTTCAGCTTGCGGACGAGAGGAGGATCGGTGGACTCACCATGATTGCTTTTCCCGTGCATAAGATAGCGGCACATCGCAGGCGTTACCGTGAGGGCGACGACGAGGGAGGCGATAATGGAGACCCCGAAGGCAATCCCGAGCGGACGGAAAAAACGGCCCTCGATGCCTTCGAGAAACATGAGTGGAAGGAATGCCAGAACGATGATGATGGTCGCGAAGACCATTGCCGGGCGGATCTCGTTGCTCGCATCAAGAATGACTTTCAATCGCGGTTCACGCTCGGATTCAGGCTTGGCGGCGTTTTCATTGAGGCGCCGGAAGACGTTTTCGACATCGATGATGGCGTCATCGACCAAGCTGCCGACGGCAATGGCGAGACCACCTAGGGTCATGACATTGATGGTCATGTTCATCCAGTCGAAGACTAGGAGTCCAACCGCCAACGAAAGCGGGATCGCAGTCAGGGTGATGATCGTCGTCCTGATATTGAGCAGGAATAGGATCAAGATGACGGCGACAATGATGGCCGCATCGCGAAGGGCATGGACCACGTTTGAAATCGAAAGGTTGATGAAGTCCGCCTGGCGAAAGATCTGCCGGTTGATATGGAGGCCTTCGGGTAGAGAGGAATCCAGTTCATCGAGCATTGAGTCAATCGATTCGGTGATGGCGATGGTATTCGTTCCTGGGGCCTTTTGGATTGTCATGACGACGGCGCGTTGGCCACCATCGGCCCCGGTTCCACGCTTGGGAGCAGGTCCGAGTTTGACATCCGCCACCTGCCCGATGGTTACGGGAAATCCGTCCTGATACTTGATGACGGTCCCGGAAATGTCTTCCACGGAACGGACCCGGCCACTTTGTCTGACAGGGATTTCCAGTGATTCGACATTCGGGAGATACCCCGCACTCAGAGTGCTGTGTGAGGCTCCCGCCGCCTCGATGACATCCTGAATGGAAAGATCGTAGAGTCGCAGATCATCCTGCCGAACGAGCACCTGATACTCCGGCAGTTCACCGCCGATCACCGAAACCTGGGACACTCCGGCAATGGCCAGGAGCTTGTTGCGCAGATCGTATTCGGCGTAGGCTCTGATCTCAAGGTCGCTCATTTTCTTGCCGGGTGATGAGATGGCGAGAAGCATGATTTCTCCGGTGATCGAGGTGATTGGTGTCATCTCGGCGTGGGCATCCGCAGGGAGGTCCTCACGCACGGAATCGAGACGCTCGGAGACGAGTTGTCTCGCGGTGTAGATATCCGTTCCCCAGTCGAATTCGACGTAAGCGATGGAAAGTCCGATGGCGCTTGAGGTGCGCACACGTCTCACCCCCGGCACGCCATTGACGGAACTTTCAATCGGGAAGGTCACGTATTGCTCGACCTCGTCCGCTGCCAGTCCTGGGGATTCGGTCATGATGACCACGGTTGGCGCATTGAGTTCCGGGAAGACATCCACCGGAGTTTTGGAAAGCCGCAAGGCGACGAAGGCGAGTAAAACGCCAGCCAGGATGAGCACTAGGGGTGCACGCTCCAGCGAAAATTTAATCAGTTTGCTTAACATGTTCTTGGGAGATTATTCGTCGTCTTTCCCGTGGTAAGATCCGTCGGCATGGAAGTGCCCGCCCTTCTGGGAGGTTCCACTTTGTGAACTGGCCAGTTTGAGTTCGTAGACTCCATTGAGCACGACTTCATCCTGCGGTCCGAGATCGCTCTTGATCTCGATCCATCGTCCGTCATTCACCCCTAAGTCGGCCTCAATGCGAATCGCTTTATTGGCATCGAGCGGATCGCGTTTGAAAAAGACATGGGTGATGCCATCTTTCACCACGGAGGAACGTGGGATTGTCAGGACGATACCATCGCTTGATTCTTCCGCGATTTCCAGAAAGGCTGAAACTCCAGGGCGCACCCAGGATTTTTGTTCACTCGGCATGGCAAAAAGAGCCACGGTGCGTTGTTGCGGATCTGCGGTGAGACCAATCTGAAGCTTGGCCTTGATTGCGTCATTCAGGTCAGTTCCGATTGCTTGTGGCGGGACGATATTCACCTGCTGGCCGTTACTGAATTTTGGCAGGTCGCTCTGTAAAGCCATGGCCTGAAATCGAACTTTCGTCGGATCGACCGTTGTTAGAATGAGTGTCGTCTCCTCCACAAAGGTGCCGTTGGTTACGGCTAGAGATTCGACGACGCCGGATTCCTTGGCCCGGACTTCGACCCAATCGTTGGCGTCAGCTGGAGTGGATGGGGTTTGTTCGGGGGAGGACTGCGAGGCATTTCGGAGAGCTTCGTTTGCCGCTGTCAGCTCTGCTTCACGTTGGTTGATTTCGGCCTCTAACTCGGCGACTTGGGCATCGAGATCAGCGCGTTTGAAGTTCGCACTTGCGAGGACTTTCTTTCTGGCTTTAGCCGTTTCATATTTCGCTTCGGATTGCCGGAGCGAAGCTTTCGCGAGATCGACGCGTTGTTGTAAATCCAATAATTTCAGCGAACGGAAGCGATAGAGCGGGGTGCCAGCCTTTACTTCGTCGAACTGATTTACGAGAAATTCGACATGACCAGGAAGCATCATCCGGTATTCGTGCTTGGCGAGCGGTTGCAGTTCGAAGGAGCCAGGCACTCGCACGGTATTTGCGACATTGCGCCGCTCCACCTTGGCGAAGGTGATGCCGAGATTGCGCCGGACGGTGGCGGGAATGTCGATGCGATTACTTGGTTGTTCGGTTTCTTCCTCAGCGGAAGAAGCGGGTTCCTGCTTGTCGCGGTTACAAGCGGGAAGGAGGAAAAGAAGCCCCATAAGCGGGGTGAGTTTGAAAGGGATCATGGTGTTAGTCTTTCTTGGAATTTGACTTGAAATTTGTGGGTCCGAGCAGGGATTGGATGTCGATTTCCGCTTGAGAGTATTGAAGTTGGATGGTGATGATTTTCAGCTTTGCCTCATGTGCTCGGACCAGGCTTTCTAGGAGGACCAGGCTTCCGCCTTCGCCTAACTGAACGAGTTTTTCAGCATCGGCTACTTGGCGATCCACCATGGGGATGAGATTTTTTTCGATGGAAGAGCGTTGGGAACGCATCGCACTGAGCCGGGCACGGAGCACGGCGAGTTGTCCCACTTTGCGCTCATACTCGGTTTCAAATGCGGCCTGGGCGACTTCGCGCTCTGTGAGGGCCGCGGCGATGCCTCCTTTGTTGGCATTCCAGATGGGCAGCGGAATGGCACCGATGAATCCGATGCGTGACTGACCTTGGTCACTCTCTGCTTGCGGTCCGATGGTGAGATCAGGATATTGCTTGCGGATTTCCCGTAGGAGTGTGTGTTCGGAGACTTCGTATTCACGGCGGAGGCGATTGAGGGTCGGATTGTGATTGGCGAGACGCTCTTCGCTGGGCTGCCAGGTGGGCATGGTGAGGGTTGGAACGAGTTGGATCGGAGCATTTGGGGAGATCCCCAAAAGTGTTCTAATTTCTTGCTCCTCCGCTTCCATCTCGCCTTTCAGTCGGGCCAGTTCGGCACGATGACTGGTTTCCTCGATTAAAAAAAGAGCCGCTTCGGTTTTGGGGATTTCGCCCTGTTTCACAAGGACTTGGGTAGACTTCACAATGGAGCCGAGGGCCTCCACGATCTTCTCTGTTTGTTCTAATTGGCTGTGTTGTGCGGACCATGAGATCCAGGCCTTTTGTAGATCCGTGGTGACTTTCCACTCGGTTTCTGCTACCCGGTCTAACTCGGCATACTTCGCGGCCTTCGCTCTTCCTTTCTCCGCTTGTAGACGACCGGATAGAGGGAGGGTCAGTGACAACGATGATCCGACAATCCAAGGATCTGGAACTCCCTTGGTGATCTTCAAGACATCGAGGCTCAACTCTGGATCATCCCACACCCCGGCATGATCGGCGGTCGCCTTGGCTACGCCTGCCTTCAAGCGCGCGACACGGAGATCCGGATTGTAAACGAGCGCGATCATTTTTCCTTCGTTGAGAGAGAGGCCATCGGATGGATTGAAGGAAGAAGAACTTCGCGCGGCCTCGTTTAAGCGCTTCGCGAAGTCGTGAACCTTTTCGCTCGAAGGGTTTTGCGCTCGCCATTTTTGATCATGGGTCGCCAGATTGAGAGGACGGCTTTCAAAGGTTTGACAACTGGCGAACAGGAATAACGCACTGGATGCCGCGCCGATTCGAAGAGAAGCATAGGGCTTAAATTCTCGAGGAGGAGGGAACGAGCTGGCTTTGATTTTAGGGGGATTTTTTTTCATGATGCCTCAAGGGCTGGGTAGAATTGATCATTAAGGGAAATGCTTCCGCGCGATCTTGATTTGCCCGCTTCCCGGACACGTGGGCACAGAGAAGCGGGATGCCGGAAAGCAGTGTTTTCGAAAGGAGTGACGATGATGCGAGGAACCGGTTGAACTACCGATTCGTAGAGGGTGCCAATCCTGGCCGCTCTATCTGAGACTAAGTCTGGAAAACACGGATCGACTCAATCTCCGTCACTCAACTCACCCTAACTGGGGAGGTTTCGACAGATCGTAAAAAGGCCCGTCGGGGCATAGCGCCACTTCGGGGATGAGCCTTTCATTCGCAAATACCATTACTTTGGGGCTCTGGATATTTGGGGGGCTGTAAGCCACATGGGTATCGAATGAAAGAAAGTGCGAGTGGCGATGTGATGAGGAGTCCTCATCTTTGTTTGGCTGTTCATCACTTCCGTCGTTATTTCCTCCGTGATGGCCCTCCTCCCCGTCATTATAGTGGTGGTGGTGCTCATGGGAAGCTGGGGCACCAGAATCCTCATGAGAGTGCTCCACTTCGATCGCAGCAATTGGCCCCACTCCGTAAACAAATACAACGGAGAGTGTTAAGATACTTTGAAGAATACCTCCAATGGCGGCTCTAAAGGTCACGCTGCACAGTAATGATGACGGAGATGCTCCTAATCAAGTTTTTTAATCAAGTTTTTGTAGACGAGGGTGGAGCCGTTGATCCAGACCATGGTGTAGTGGTGGCCGCGTCGCACGATGTGGGTGAAGGGGGCACGGAAGGGGCCGGCGGTTTCGAGGTGGCCGCCGCCGCCGGTGATGAGATGAATGGCTCCGTCTTTTTCGACGGGCTTGTCGTGGTCGATGGGCCAGGTGCGTTTGTAGGAATGGATGTGGCCATTCCAAACGATATCGACCTTATGTTGGTGCGCGAGGTGGCGGGCGTTGAGATCGGATCTTGCAACTGCAAACCGTTCTTAAACAGAAGCTGGCAGTTGATTGGAAAGCGGTCGATGGAGTCACCCTTTTCGGAGCCGGTGACCGGGCTAGCGAAACGGCGATGGTCTTGCGTGGAAACTTTGGAGGGGTTGATCTCACGAATCTTCCGGTGGATGAAAAGCTTCCCAGCTATGACGGGATTCAATTACGAGAGGGGACTGAGTGGCAGGGAAGTCCGCTTATTCTGGCGACACCATCGGACCAGGAATGGTTCGCGGGGACGTCTCTCGAGGCCGTCAAAGAGTCCTTGGATCTATTAGCGGGTCGCCAGCGATCCCGAAGTTCGTCAGGTCTTGACGAGGACGCGGCGAAGGAACGGAACTCGGCGGCGGCCATGTTCGCTTTGGATATGAAGAAGCTCAATGGCGAGCTGCAATTCGAAGCCGACTTTAGCCGCGCCATTCAGCGGTCCTGGTTCCTGATCGGATTCCGCGATGATCTGGTTGAAGCGACCCTGATGGTCGAAAGCCCCGGGGCCTTCCAAGGAGGGGAACTGAAGTCCGATATAGAAACGATGGATGAATCGGACGAGGATCTTCTGGCCCGATGCCAACAAGGATCGATCCGTGCCTTCGAGTCACTCCTTCAACGTTGCCGGAGAACAGGATCTTGATTTCTGTGCTGGAATTCTGGCCAAGATCTCATTGGAAGAATCCGTTCCTGCGATTGAGCCCGCGCGGGCGTGGGCCTTTCCTCCGATGATTTCCACGGCAGCGGTAGCGTTGGGGCTCTTGTTGGTGGCGCTTTTTGCGGTGGTCCATTTTAAGAAGCCGACCGGGGTTGCGATGGCCCCGGTTGAGGAGCTTGTTGAGCTCCGGATTCCGGCCCCGAATCCGCCTCGGGAAATGACATTGGCCTATGCCATGCAACAACAGGAGCTTCTTCAGAGGGATGCCTTGAAGTTGGGGGCTCACCTCCGGGAGAATTTGATTCTCTTCAGGACGGTCGAAAAATAGCAGCGAAGCTGCGCCAATTTTGGGTAAGTCTCCCTTTCGCTTGCAGGGCGGGATATGCGCTGCCATGCTGCAAGCATGAAATCGTATCTCAAGTTGATCCCATTCTGGGTCCTGATGGCCGTTCTCGGTGCCTCGGCCCGGGCCGAGGAGGGGGAGTCGCCCTTGCCTTACCCGTTCACGGTGAAAATTGATGAACAGGAGGCCGAAATGAAAGACCGCAACGATTTGATGAATGTCGCCGCGCACGAAGCTCCCTCGCGCGTCGTCCTCACCGTTGTTGATTCAGAGGGGAAGATGAAACTGCCGAAACTTGGGGACATTATTAAATTCCTCAAAGGTGACTCTTAAATCCCTTGAGCCAAATTCAAAAAGAGGTGCAGTGGATGATCCGCGAGGCACCGGATGGCTGGGAGGATCTCGTTCCCGAAAGTATGCCCAAGATTCTCGGGCGTTTACTCGCCCAGCGGGGAATCGCGCGCGATGATGTTGAGACCTTCTTGCGTCCAAAGTTAAATCGCCTCTCGGATCCTTTCGAGATCGCCGAGATGGATCTCGCGGTTGCGCGGATCTTGGAAGCGATCGACAAGGGGCAGAAGATTTGCATTTACGGTGACTACGATGTCGACGGAGTGAGTTCGATCGCGGTGATGCGGACGATTCTTGAAGCGTACGGAATGCAGCCTTGGTCCTTCATTCCGCGTCGTAGCAGCGAAGGCTATGGCTTAAGTGAGGGAGGATTGGCGCGTTGTTTGGAGGATTGTGGCGAGATCGACCTGATGATCACGGTGGATTGTGGAACTGTTTCCAACGACGCGATCAAGATGCTTTCTTCACGTGGGATCGACACCGTGGTGGTTGATCACCATGAGATGGGACCGGATGGACGGCCCGAGTGTATCGCGCTGGTGAACCCCAAGGCATCGGATGATCCACGGCAGTATCTTTGCGCGGCAGGCGTGGTTTTTAAATTGGCGCATGCCTTATTAAAGACCCGGAATCTCGAAAACTTTGATCTCAAATCCGTTCTCGATCTGGTTGCGGTGGCCACGATTTCGGATATCGTTCCCTTGATCGACGAGAACCGGCTTTTGGTGAGACACGGCCTCCGGACTTTGGAGAACACGAATCGACCCGGCCTGCAAGCCCTTCTGAAACTCACGGGAGTGGAAGGCCGGTTGAGCAGTGCTGATATCGGGTTCCGAATTGGTCCACGATTGAATGCGGCTGGCCGCATGGATATGCCTGAGCAGGCCCTAGCGACCTTAACGACGGATTGTTTGAAGGAGGCGACGATTCTCGCCGATGAGCTGGAGTGTTTTAACCGGTCCCGGCAGGCGCTTGAGCAGATTATTTTTGCCGAGGCGCTCAAAATGCTCCAAGAGAGTGAAGATCTCCCGGTGATCGTTGTGGGCTCGCGTTCGTGGCACGCCGGAGTCGTTGGGATTGTTGCGTCGAGGTTGATGCGAATGTATCACAAGCCGTCCTTCGTGATTGCGATTGATGACAATGGGGTTGGTAAGGGGAGTGGTCGGAGCATCTCCGGAATCTCCCTGGTCGATGCGATTGGCGTTTGCCGTGATGATTTGTTGGCGGGTGGTGGTCATCACATGGCGGCGGGCTTGAGTATCCATGAGGATGCCATCGATACCTTCCGGAAGAAGTTTGCGGATTTCGTGACCGAAGTGACCGGTGGCGAGGATGTTCCACCCCAGGTGCATGTTGATGCTGAAGTTGAGCTCGGTGATCTCTCCTTGGATTTTCTCTCGAGTTACGAGCTTCTCCAGCCCTTTGGGAGTTCCAATCCGCAGCCGATTTTCATGGCGAGGGGAGTTTCGTTGACCGAATCACCCCGACGTCTGAAGAACAATCATTTGCGTTTGTTTCTTCGACAGAGATACGACGAACGGAATGCTATTTTCTTTGGTGGAGGTGCTCGTCCTCTTCCGGATCCTCCTTGGGATATTGCCTTTACGGTGGATCGGAATGTTTTCCGGGGACGGGTAAATGTGCAGATCAGTATTCAAAACGTGCGCGCTTCGACGGCTGAATGTGATGAAGGCAGCTGATAGTCTAAGCGAACTTCCCGGAATCCGTGGGCGTGATCAGGAGGCTCTCCAGCTCGTGGGGATGACAACGGTGGGGGAGCTGTTAGATTGGTTCCCCAAACGATATGAGGACCGTCGCCGCTTCGATGCCTTTCCAGCCCAGGAAGGTGGTCCTCCGATTTGTCTCCGTGGCATCGTGATTGATTCCCAGAGGAAGGGCTTTGGCGGGAAGGGGTTCTATGAGGCGATCGTAGAGGATTTAGCGGGTGGCGGTTTTTCGAGAGTGACCTGCCGTTGGTTTAACATGCCGTTTCTCCACAAGATCATTGCGACGGGGCAGGAGGTTGTCATGTATGGCCGACCGAAGGAGAACAATGGACGGGTCGTGATTGATCATCCGGAGTTCGAGATCGTAGGTGGGGAAGGACTTGGAATTCATCTCGAGCGAATTGTTCCTATCTACAAAAATATCAACGGTATTCCACAACGTCGTCTTCGCGAGCTGATTTTCCAAGCATTGGATGTTGTCGAGGGAGAGAGCCTTGCTCCGCTTCATGACGTCGATCCCACCTTTCCCCGGAGCGAGGCCTTTCGCGAAGTTCATTTTCCGGAGGAGTTGGAACAAGGAGATGCAGCTCGACGGTATTTCGCAAAAGAGGAATTCTTTCTCCAACAACTGCGGATCGTTTGGCGTCGTGCCCGGCATCAGGATCTGACGGGCCGGATGCTCGGAAAGAAGACGACCTTGTTGAAGCAGTTCTATGAGTCTTTGCCCTTCGATCTCACGGGTGCGCAGAAACGGAGCGTGAAGGAGATCCTCGCGGACATGCGTTTGCAACGGCCCATGAACCGGCTTCTGCAAGGCGATGTCGGAAGTGGAAAAACCTTTGTGGCCATCTGCACCATGCTCCTTGCGGTGGACTCGGGATGTCAGGCGGCTTTGATGGCTCCGACGCAAATTCTCGCGGAGCAGCACTTTCTAACATTTTCGAAATGGCTCACGCCGTTGGGGGTGCAAGTCGGACTTGCGACGGCGGATCGCAAGGAGGATCTCAAGGGTGCCCAGATCATGATTGGGACTCATGCTCTCCTTTTTGACAAGGTCGGATTTGATGATTTGGGATTGGTGGTGATCGATGAGCAGCACAAGTTCGGGGTGGCCCAAAGGGGAAAGCTGATTCAGCGAGGAGTCATGCCGGATGTTCTCGTGATGACGGCGACCCCGATTCCAAGGACTCTCACTTTGACGATTTACGGTGATCTCGATGTCTCGGTTCTCGATGAGCTTCCGAGCGGTCGTGGGAAGATTATTTCAGGGGTCAGGATCAAGCCTAAGATTTCGGAGATGACGACGTTCCTGAAGGATCAGTTGGAAGAAGGTCGCCAAATTTATTTGGTTTATCCGCTGGTGGAAGAGAGTGATTCCGTCAGAGCGGGATCAGTGATGGAGGAGCATCCGAAGTGGCAAAAGCGCTTCAAGGATTTCGAGGTCGGGTTGCTGCACGGCAAGCTTCCTCCCGAGGAAAAGGAAGCGGTGATGACAAGGTTCCGTGATGGTAAATCCGGGGTCTTGGTTTCCACCACTGTGATCGAGGTTGGGGTGGATATTCCCAATGCCAATGTCATGGTGATTTTCAACGCAGAGAGATTTGGCTTGGCCCAGCTTCACCAGCTCCGCGGTCGCATCGGGCGGGGCGAGCACAAAAGTTACTGTGTCCTAGTGACTGATGGAAAGACGCCGGGGGGAATCGAGAAACTCAATATTCTCGCGGGAACTCTCGATGGCTTTAAAATTGCCGAAGAAGATCTGCGACTTCGTGGGCCGGGGGAGGTGATGGGAACGCAACAGAGTGGAGTTGGTAGTATTCGCTTTGTGGAGTTTTTGGCTGATACGGCCCTCATCCGTGAGTCACGTGAAGTGGCCGAAGGGGTGCTTCGGGATGATCCGCACTTAGAGGGGAATCCGAGATTGAGGAGCGTGATTGAGCAAGGGATCGAAATCGAGCCGAGTTGAGGATTGAGGCTCTGATCGGAGTCTCGTTGTTGCGGAGAGCTTTGGAAATGCCGCGATGGAGCGCTTTGCTGACTAGTTGGCCTTTCGACTTTGGAAGATAAAGACGCCCTTCTTGTTGCCGATTCCAAGGTCGGTGATCCCGTCGCCGTTCAGATCGGCGACTGCGAGCTGGGTGCCCACGCCCGAGTCAGAATCGATGAGGCGGGGGATGAACTCAACGGTGCCCTTGGTTCGTTGTTGTTCGAAGAGGCAGAGGACGGCTGGCTCGGAAGATCCCGGATCGCTTCCATTGTGAGCCCAATAGCGTTTTCCGGTGACGAAGTCGGTGAGGCCGTCGCCGTTGAAGTCTCCTAGGGCTAAGGCGTGTGCCTGGGTGAATTGGATGCCGCCAATCCCCGGCTTGTTTTCTTCCGGGAGGAGGACGTGTTTTTCGAGCGTGACTTTACCGTCGGTTATTTTGTTCTCAAACCAGGCGAGGCCCCAAGCGTGTGCGGCGAGGCTGGTGACAACGTCATTATCGCCATCGCCATCGATGTCAAAGACGAGCATTTGGGCTCCGCCTGTCTCGGAAAAATGATAAGGATGGAATTTCCAATCCCCCGGAGCGAGAGGGTTTTCGGGAGCTTCATACCAACCTTCTTTTTCTAACAGATCGACACGGTTGTCACCATTGAGGTCACCAAATCCGAGCCCGTGATAGTAGGGTGATTGGGTGCGCGATGGTGAAATGGGATGGAAGGTCCAGGGCTTTTCGGCATCTTCGGGCTGAGGTCGAAAGAAGCCGAAGCGGCCTCCTTGCATCGCGACCAGTTCTAGTTTTCCATCGCCGGTAAGGTCGGTCATTTCGGGCGACTCGTTACCGATACTGGCGGCGACGCGGTGGCGGGGCCATTCTTCGGAGGCGGCGACTGGTTGCAGGTAGAGCTCGAGATGAAAGACCCCATCGTGGGCCATTTGAAAAATGTCAGCTCGGCCATCGCCGTTGGCATCGAAGACCCAGCTTTGGAAGGAGTTGTGGGCGTAGCCTGCGGCGGGGACGGCTTCGCCTTTACGGTAGCGGTGGGATTTTTCGAAGGTCGGTCCTTCATGCCAAAGGGGGCCGGCGAGGAGATCGATTTTGCCATCGCCATTGACGTCTCCAAATGAGGCACCTTCGGTGTAGACCCCATTGCTGAGAGTCATCTTGTGATGAGAAGAGGGCGCGGGCGTGTCACTCGCGGCGATGAGGAGGGCGATGGTTCCGAGCGGGAAGATGAGGGCGAGAGGTTTCATGGGTGAGAACAGATTACGGTTTGATGACTTCGACGAGAACAGGAGCCGGGCGGTAGGCGGAATTGACCGCGAGAGTGAATCGATCGGCCTCGCCACCTCCTTGAATCTTAAGGGTGGCAGCGCCCTTCTCTGGGAGAGGGATTTCCTGGTCTCCGTCGAAGAGGTGCATGAGGTGGGTCTCGTTGATTTTGAGTTGAAGTTCTCCTTGGGCCGAGGGGTCAAGGCCGAAGCGGACAACGCCCCAGCGGTTTTGGCCTCTTCCTTGAACTTTTGGAAGTTCGTCGGTTGGAAGTTCGCCATTCACTTGGCTGACAAAGGGAGTCCATTGGTAGCCATCAAATCTCTCGGCAAAGATTTTGGGACCGTAGTGGCCCATGATGTCTTTGGTTCGCTCATGAGGTTGGAGTGCTGACCAGTTTCGGATTAAGGGTCGGGCGTCGGTCTTGAAGTCACCTTCCTTGCCGAGCTCTGAGAGAAAACGGACAAGATCGACGAATTCGTCTTCCCGTAAGCTCGCGGTGAGGCCTGCGGGCATGAGCGAAACGGGGCTGATGGTGGTGGCGGCAATGTCGGCCTTGGCGATCTTCAGCGTATTGCCTGAGTAGTCACGGAGAGTCACGTCGGTGTCGCCGTCTAAGATGAGGCTGCCGGTATGGGCGTTGCCATTTTTGAGCGTGATGAGAGTGGTGTGATAGCCTTCCTTGATCTTATCATTGGGATCGAGCAAGGAGGAGACGAGGTAGTCGACCGGAGCACTCGACCCGATGCTGATGAGATCCGGACCGATGGGAGCGCCGACTCCGCCGATGGCGTGACAAGCGATGCATTGGAGGCTGTTGTTGCGATAGATTGATTCGCCCCGCTGGGCATTTCCCTCGCGCTGAACCCGCGTGACCATGGTCGTCATTTGATCGGCCGTGAGTGATTGGTTCATGGGTTTGAGCTCGCCGGCCTTTTGAAGGGCGGTGATGAGATCTTCTGGCGGCTTCCCGGAAGTGCCCGCGCGCTGGAGTCCGGTCGAGGCGACCTTGGTGGGGAGGGTTTGATCGGACAAAGCCTTGGCGAGGGCGGTAGAGGCGTCCGGGTTTCTCAGGAAGATGCCAAAGAGTCCGAGGTGATCGTTGCCGTCGTCCTTTTGAAGTAAGGAGACGGCAGCTTGGGCCGCACGATTGGGGTCGAGCGTGGCAAGTTCCCGGACGGCCAGAGAGCGGAGGGCTCCGTTGGAATTTTCGCCCGTATGGGACTCGAAGAAGCTGATGGCCTGGGCTCCTCCGAAGATCCTTAAACCTTCGGCGGCGGAATTGCGCAAGGTCGGGGGCGTCTCTGGAGCTTCGAAGGTGGAGGCCAGTTGTTCTCTTCCTTGCTCAAATTTCCAAAGACCGGAAAGCTTGGCTGATTGCTGGAAAATCCCTGGGTCTTTTGGGTCGAGATATCTCAAGAGGGCTGAGATATCTTTCGATGGCATGAGTTTCCGGAGTTCGGAGGCCATGATCAGTGAATCGAGAATGGGAACTCGTAATTCCTCACGGCTTTCCATGAGGGCGAATAGGCGGTGAAGTTCATCGGGCGATCCGATTTTGGCAATGACGCCAATTGCGGAGAGTTTTTGTGAATTGTTGAGTGTTCCTTTGGAGAGGGCTTCGAAAATGGGGTCGAGGGCGAGGGGCTTTTCCAGAGCGGCGATGGCGAAAAGAGCCCGATCGAGCTTCCCTTCAAAATCCTGTTCGCCTTTCTGAAAGGCGGGGGCCCAATGATTCTCGTGCTCGCGGACAATGGACCAGAGGGCGAAGTCGAGCGTGTCGTCCATGGGGTGATCAAGAGCTTGGAGGGCGGTGGGGACGGAATCAGGGCCTGGTTTTTGAGCGAGGCAACTGATGGCCCAGAGGCGCACTTGGGCATTCTCATCATTGATCGCTTTGGTGATCCATTGCTTGGAATTTGGAACCTCTTCGGAACGGTGATAGAGGATCCGCAGAGCGGCGGCGCGGTATCGGGAATCTTTGGAGCCCAGCAATCTTTCGATGGTCTTGGGATCGGTGGCATTGAGTGACTGCAGGGTCCAGAGGCCTTCGAGGAGCGCGTTGTCATCTGACTGCTTAGTGATCCATGATTGAAGCGAAGGAAGAACTTCTGCGGCTCCCCGTTCACGAAGCTCGCGACGGGCGGATTCGCGGACGAACCTTTCTGGTGAGGTTTGAAGGCCTAAGAGGACTTCTGTTTTTTCGGCTTTAACGTCGGGCGACTGGGCCAAGGGGCGGTCCTTGAAGGTGACCCGCCAGATGCGACCACGGGTGTGGTCTCGTCGTTGATCACGGAAGTCGACCTCACCGTGTTGAATGATGGGGTTGTACCAATCGGAGATATAGATCGCTCCATCGGGGCCCATTTTGACATCGATGGGGCGAAAAGCGCGATGGGATGAGCTCAGGAAATCAGGAAGTTGGGTTGAGGTGTAGGAACTGCCGTTGGGGGCCAGACGGTAGGCGTTGATGCGGTGGCCGCGGAAGTCGGGCGCGATCATGACCCCGCGAAGAGATTCGGGGACGTGGGATCCGGAGAGGATTTCGAGTCCGCAGAGTTTGGGCTGTCCGGGATTGAGACCCGAGATGACGCGTTTTGCGTCGGGTGAGGTCATGAAGACCGAACGAGGGAAGATGTAGTTGATTCCTTGTCCGCCTGCTCCATCGGTTGCGAAGGTTTGGCCATAGTCGTCGAAGACAAAGCCCCAGGGGTTGACGAGACCTTTCGAAAGGACTTCGGCTCGCTGGGTTTCTGGGCGGAGGTGCCAAATGCCTCCCCCCATGAGTCGGCGAACGCCGTAGGGTGTTTCGAGATGGCTGTGGATGTAGATGGATTGCAGGAAATAGAGCATGCCATCGGGCCCTTGCTCGAAGGTGTGGACGAGGTGGTGGGTGTCTTCCGTTCCAAATCCGGAGAGGACCACTTTTCGTTCGTCGGCGACGCCGTCGCCATCGGTATCCTTGAGGAAGATGATCTCGGTGGAATTGGCAACGTAGGCGCCGCCATCGGCAGGCATGACAGCGGTGGGGATGTGCAGGTCATCGGCGAAGACTGTTCGCTTGTCGGCGACGCCATCGCCATTGGTATCTTCGAGGATGAGGACGCGGTCATTCTCTTCGGCTCCGGGAACGATGTGGGGATACATCCCGCTGGAGACGAGCCAGAGGCGGCCTTGGGTATCGAAGTTCATCTGGACCGGCTTCGCGATCATGGGATCTGAGGCAAAGAGATTGATCTCCATACCCTCGGGAAGATTGAAGGCGGATATTTGTTGAACGGGATCGGGATCAGGAATGTCGCGAAGGCCTTGCTGGGCGTGGGCGCAGGTCAAGGTGGCACCGATCAGGAAGAGTGGTTTGGCGATCATTTTTTGAGCTGGAGAGTGGTGATACGAAGGGCTTCGATTTTTGTTTCGGCCTCTTTGATGAGGGGATCGAATTGGACGAGTTCCTTAGCGTTTTGGCCCTGTTCGTGTTTCCGAAAAAGGCGGAGGTAGGTTTCGTTGGAGGGGCGCCACTGGAAGAAGAAGAGTTTGTTCTTGGCGATGATCGCTTGGCGGAGCTTTTGTGCCGGTTCACTTTCGAGTTCAAGAATTGTGGGTGGGGTGAGTTTCAACTCCTGCACCATCAGTCGTGCGAGGATTTGATTTCCTTGATCGGTGTAGTGGATTCCGTTGTCAGTCAGGCCGGTGGCACCTTGACCGATGGCCGCAAAGAGATCAGCGAACTGGAGTTCTTTTTTTGCGGCGAGATCGCGAATGGCATCGCGGTAAATCGCGAGGTTTTTGTTGTGCTCCGTCATGTCGGGCAAGGGAGCGGGAAGAGATTCGGCGGGAGGCGGGGAGACGAGAACGATCTCACGAGGGTCGGCGGCGGCGGTGACCATCTCGAGAAGGCGGTCGTAGCCCTTGATGAAGTTTTCGAGCCCGTCGGGGCCTTCGAAAGCGGCCACGGCTCCGTAGCAGATGATGACGACGTTGGGTTTGAATCCGGTGAGGTCTACCGTGAGGCGGTCGAAGCCTTCTTGAGGTGGTCCGAAGTAGCTGCGGGCATCGCCGTAGACGGTATCGCCGCTCCAGCCGAGATTGCGGAATTGGAGGTTAGCTTTTCCTGAGGATAGAGTGAGTGTTGACTCGAGATGGCCGTATTTTTGAGCCCGCTCAATGACGGTGTTGCCAAGAAGGACGACACGATCTCCGTCCTGGAGCGTCAATGAATCGCCCCGGGTAAGGGCGAGCAAGTGAAGAAGCAGAATCCAATATTTGATCATCGTTATTGGCGATGATCCTCGAAATGGCGAAGTCCTGCAAGGAGCATTTTCCGAATCACGCTCCGACAAAGGGGGTTATGTTCTGAGGTGGCGGTCGAAGGCCTTAAAGAAAACTACAAGGTATTCCGGAAATCCTTCGCGCTCTCCCGGAGAATATCGGTGAAGGTTTGGATGTGAGCTTCAGAGGCAAATGAGAGGTCGAATTCAAAAGCAACAAAGGAGATGGAGATCTACCAATAAAAAAGCCCCTTCGATCAACGGACCGAAGAGGCTTTTAAAAAGTGGTGGCTCATCTCGGATTCGAACCAAGGACACGCGGATTTTCAATCCGCTGCTCTACCAACTGAGCTAATGAGCCATACAGCTTTTGGGCTGCGGGCGGGTGATAAAGTCAGCCGCGATCTTTGGCAATAGAAAACGGGATTTTTCACGGGATTTCTGCTCTCTCAGGGGCTGAGGCGCTCCATGATCCAATTACCATCTTCAAGACGGTAGCGGAGACGGTCGTGGAGGCGGCCTTGGCGGCCTTGCCAGAATTCAAGGTAGGTTGGAGTGAGCTGGTAGCCGCCCCAGAAGTCGGGACAGGGGACGCCATTGGCTTTAGGGAATTTTTCGCGGTAGTCGCGGTCCCGTTGTTCGAGGAGGGCCCGGTTGGGGATGATCTCGGATTGACGTTCCGAGACCCAAGCGCCGATTTGAGAATCGTAGGGGCGGATTTTCGCGTAATTTTCGGAGGCTTCGCGGGAGGTTTTCACGACGGTGCCGCGGATGCAGACTTGGCGCTCTAGTTCTTTCCAGAAGAAGGTGATGGCGGCCTGGGGATTTTCGGCAAGGTCTTGAGCCTTGCTGGAGCGGTAATTGGTGAAGAATTGCAGGCGGCGGCCTTCGATGCCTTTTAGAAGAAGGGTTCGTGAGCTGACTTCGCCGTTGGAGTTTGCGGTGGCGACGGTCATGGCGTTGGGATCAGGGATCCCGGCGTCGCGGGCGGTCTTGAGCCATTCCGCCAGCTGGTCGACGGGGTTGGGAAGCATCTCGGATTCTTGGAGGCCTCCTTTGGTGTAGTTCTCGCGGAGATCGGCAAGGTTCATGAGTTGAGGTCTTCGGGTTTGTCTTTAATTTCCATGGCGACGTAGTCGTCACCTTCCCGCTGGAGTCGGATCTTGTTGATACAGAGGACGGCGATGAGGCCGATGAAGGCAAAGCTGGCTTCCAAAAAGAAGGGTGTAAACATGATACCACCGATCTTGCGGAAGACTTCGCCCACGAATCCTGGGAGGCTCCCCAGCAGGAAAATGGTGAGAATCACCCCTCCGACGAGGAAGATGGGGATGAATCCGGTGAGGATCGCGCGCGTTTTTTTCTTCACGGGGAGAGCATGACAGATTTCGAGATACTTGCAATGGCAGAGGCGGGCGGGTAATACTGCGCCCGTGAGGTTGTTTGATACCCTAAAACGCGAAGTTGTCCCCCTAGAGCCGGTCGATGGTAAATCCTTTCGATTCTATTGCTGTGGTCCCACGGTGTATGGCCCTGCGCATATTGGAAACTTTCGGACCTTTGTGATGCAGGATGTGCTGCGTCGTGCTCTGGAGGTTGGAGGGATGAAGACCAAACACGTCCGTAATATCACGGATGTCGATGATAAGACGATTCGCGACTCAGTGGCGGCGGGGCGGACCTTAATCGATTTCACTTCGGAGTGGCGTGATCAGTATCATGAGGATTGCGAAGCGCTCAACTGCCTCAAGCCGCATGTCGAACCCAGCGCGGCCGAGCATGTCCCCGAGCAACTCACGATGATTTCCGAATTGTTCGAAAAGGGGCACGCTTATGCTTCGGATGATGGCTCGGTATATTTTAAAATCTCCTCGTTCCCCGGATATGGTGCGCTTTCGAGGCTCGATACTCGTGAGTTGGATCTTGGGAAGACCCAGAATGAGCGGGCGAATTCGGACGAATATGACAAAGAGAACGCGGCCGACTTTGTGCTGTGGAAGGCCCGTCGGGAGGAGGATGGAGAAAACTATTGGGAGAGTCCCTGGGGGCAGGGCCGTCCGGGTTGGCACCTGGAGTGCTCGGCGATGATTCGTAAGTATCTTGGCGAGACTTTTGATCTCCACAGCGGCGGAGAAGATCTCGTTTTCCCGCACCACGAGAATGAGATTGCCCAATCGAAGTGCTCCTGCGGCGGCGAGTTCGCCCGTCATTGGTTTCACTCGGCTCACCTTTTGGTCAATGGCAAGAAGATGGCGAAGTCCAGCGGGACCCTCTACACCCTCGCGGATCTCGCGGAAGAGGGTTGGTCGGCGATGGAAGTTCGTTATGTTTTGCTCGGGTCGAACTATCGGAAGCAACTGAACTTTACTAAGGAGTCGCTTCACGCGGCCCGCGAGGCATTGGCGAAATTAGCAAAGGCTGCCGAGGGCCAGGAAGCGCCGGGATACCGTTCGCTTTTGAAAGGCGGCAAGCGCGGGGTGTTTGCGGGCGCGCTCGAAAAGCTGAATGAAGATTTGAATACGGCGGGGGCACTCGGTGAAGTGTTTACCAATCTGAAGTCCGCCAAGAGCGAGGACGATTGGAGAGGGTTTTTCACGGTTCTGGCGGCGCTGGGATTGAGCTTGCCTGAACCGGAAGCGGTGGAAGTGCCGGATGAGATTGCCGAGATTGCCGCAAAACGTTGGGAAGCACGACAGGCGAAGGACTGGGCGGCTTCTGATCTCTTTCGTGATGAATTGGCCGCGCAAGGTTGGGTCGTGAAGGACGACCGGGATGGTTACCAAGTTGTTCCACTATGAGGGTCTGTGTGGCATCTCCTTATCCGCTCACCGAGTTGAAAGGCAACTCGGTGACGACTGACCGGATTGTTGGAATATTGCGGGAAAATGGGATTGAGTCGCGCGGAAGCTACGGATTTGACGGTCAGTTTGCCGATGTTTTAATCAGTCTGCATGCGGTCAAGGGAGCACAGGCCGTTGCCGATTATCGTGCGCTCTATCCGGACGGGAAGGTGATTGTGCTGACGACCGGAACTGATATTTATCAATTGTTACCTGAGGGATCAATTGAAGGTGAGCAGGCTCTTGACGCTGCCGATGCGGTGGTGGTGGTTTTTGATCGTGCCGTGCAAAGTCTGGATGCGCGCTGGCGGGAGAAGGCTTTTGTGGTTCCCTCTAGTCTTGCGGCGGTAAATGTCGTGGCGAAGCCCGAGGGTCCACCGTTTGCGATCTCGGTGGTGGGGCATTTGAGACCGGTGAAGCAGTCGTTTCTTACGATCGAAGCGGTCGCGAGGCATCCGGAATGGAAGGATGTGCAAGTTTGGCAAATTGGAGAGGCCCTCGACGAGGCGAGTGCTGTCGAAGCCCGTGAATGGGAGAGGCGGGATGCTCGCTATCGATGGTTTGGCGGGATTCCGCGTGAAGACTCTTTGGCTCTTTGTGCCCGGAGTTTCCTCACTGTGAATAGTTCCCTTCTGGAGGGCGGAGCCAATGCCGTTCTCGAAGCGATGACGATGGGAGTTCCGATCCTCGCGAGCAGGATTGAGGGCAATCTGGGTCTGTTGGGTGATGATTACCCCGGATATTTCGAAGGTGCGATGGACGATGCGCTTGCTTCAGTGATCGACGGAGGCATGGACTTGGCGGAGTGGTCCGAGCACTTAAAAGGAAGGATTCCTCTTTTTTCGCGGGAGCACGAGGCCGCATGCTGGCTTGATCTCCTTTCAAAATTTCACTATTCCCCCTCTTCTCAATGAACGAATTGGAAGAACACATAGCTGAAATTGGAGCCCTATTTGCAATCGATGGCACCTTTGTCGGCGGGGAGGAGATTGAAAGCGGCCACATTAATACAACCTACCTGGCTGCCTACACCGATCAGGATGGTGATCAGTCGCGGTATATTCTTCAGCGAATCAACGAGCACGTTTTTCCCGAGCCCCTTACGGTGATCAAAAACGTGGCGCGGGTCACGAAGCACATCAACCAGAAGGTCCTTCGTCAAAAGCGTGATTTTGGAGGTCAAACTTTGAGTCTTTATCCCGGACGAGATGGTCGGAATTGGGTTGAGGGGCCGAGAGGTGGCATCTGGCGATGCTACAACTATATCGAAGGGTGCCGGACTTACGACGTCGTGGAAAATACCCGGCAAGCCTACCAGGCTGCGAAAGCGTTTGGTGCGTTCCAAGATTTGGTGAGTGATCTTCCGGTTGAGAAGGTGGCGGTGACGATCCCAGGCTTCCACGATACTCCGGCCAGGTATGCCCGATTGATGTCTGCGATTGAAAAAGATGACCTCGGGCGTGCAGCGGGAGTTCTTGAAGAGATTGCCTTTATCAAGGAACGTGAGTCCATTACCGGGCGCCTTGTGGATCTGGTGGCCAAGGGTGAATTGATTGAGCGGGTCACGCACAATGACACCAAGTTAAATAACGTCATGATCGATGAGCAGACCGATGAGGCGGTTTGCGTGATTGATTTAGATACCGTGATGCCTGGTCTCCCTCTCTATGATTTTGGCGACATGGTCCGCGCGGCGACCAGTCCGGTGGCTGAGGATGAGCGTGATGTCTCCAAAGTTGAGATGCGCATGTCGATGTTTGAAGCCTTATTGGAAGGGTATCTCGAGACGGCTCATAATTTCCTCACTCCGTTGGAGATCGAACTGCTGCCATTTGCGGCCAAGCTGATCTCGCTGGAGACAGGGATTCGCTTCCTCACGGATCATCTTGAAGGGGACCAATACTTCAAGGTCTACCGTGAAGGGCACAATCTCGATCGCTGTCGGACCCAGCTTGCCTTGGTGAAATCGATCGAAGCTCAGGAAAGCCAAATGACGAGCTTCGTTAAGAAGTGGCGGGCCAACTGAAATGAGGCTTTTGTTTACGCAGTGACCCCGATAGGTCTGGGGCATGTTGAGCATGAGCGATCTTAGTGAGGAGCAAATTCAGGAAATCAAAACTTGGGTTGCGGAAGGGGCGCAGATGGCGGACGTGCAGAAGCGTCTCAAAGAAGACTTCGATTTCAACGCAACCTATATGGACACGCGTTTCTTAGCGCTCGATCTTGGCTTGGATTTTATCAAGGAAGCGGTGGTGGAGCCGGAGGTAGAGGAGCCGGAGGAGGTGGTGAAGGTGAAGGAGGAGGTGGTGGATCAAGGTGACGCGCGGCCCGCAGAAGTTGAGGTCATGCCGACTCCCGAAGGAGCTCCATCAGTATCGGTCGGGCTTGATCAGATTGCACATCCCGGGTCCATGGTGAGCGGGACGGTGACTTTTAGCGATGGCGAAAAGGGGAATTGGATGATCGATGCCGAAGGTCGTCCTTCCATCGATCCCGAAACTCCTGACTATCGGCCCAATCAAGAAGACCTCGTCGATTTCCAGGCCAAGCTTCGGGACATCTTCGAGAACAAGATGTAGGCTAGAAGGCAGCGCGTGTTGCGCCTATTTGGTCCCGTAAACCTGATCCGGATCAAAAGTCCTCTCGTCATCGACGAAGTTGAGATCGACGGGATTGTTCTGAGGGAAGCTGACCGCGCGATAGAAACAGGAACGGCGTCCGGTGTGGCAGGCTCCGGCACCTTGTTGGGTCACGTAAAGAATCAGGGCATCCTGATCGCAGTCGGTTCTGATTTCGTGGATCTTTTGGGTGTGGCCCGAAGTGGCTCCTTTGTGCCAAATTTCCTGCCGGGATCGGGAATAATAAACGGCTTCACCCTTCTCGATCGTCATCTTCAGGGAGTCGGCATTCATGTAGGCGAGCATGAGGGGTTCCCGGGTTTCGTGGTCAATCGCCATCGCGGTAATGAGGCCGTCGGCATCAAATTTGGGGCTGAAGGAAAGGGACTCATCGAGATCCTTTTTGTCGGGTCGTGGGGAGAACTGAAGCTCACTCATGGCGCATGAGCGTTGTCGGCACTTGCGGAATGGTCGAGACAATACTCAACGTGCGGGTGAACGCCCCTCAAGTGCAGGGGGATTCTTTGGATTCTGACCCCGCCTGTTCTTTAAGCATAATTTTTGTGGTTGCTTAGGAATCTGACTCGGGCGGTGTGATGGGGGAATAGCGTCACTGCCGTGAGATGAGATCCAAAGGAAGTTGTTCCACGTTCACTGGTGAGCACACGCACCTCAATCCTCCACGATTTTTCAGATTTAAGAATTCGGTTCATTTCATCCAGAGATCAGGGTTTGTGTAGTTTCTCGACGCCGCTCATCAACTTTTCGAAGTCATCACGTGTGTATGTTTGACCGCGAATGGCGCGGAAGAAGGCGGGCATTTTGGCCAGTAGCTCCTCATCCTTCAAATCGGCTGGAATCTGTCCCCGGGCAATCGCGGCAAGATCCCCAAGTTCGGTTTCCTCGGCGCCGGAAAGCCCAAGCAGCCCAACGATTCTACCAATGAGTTCCGGGTCATCGGGGGGAGCGATCACGCCGCGCTCGATCTTGCTCCAATTGCTCGGATCGATTGCTGTCTCCCGGCAGAAGCTCCGTAAAGTCATCCCCGCTGCAATCCGGCGATCTTTGATCATGCCTCCAAATTTCGTATTTTGCATAGTGTGTGGTTGGTGTTTAACCACAGTAATCCGCTGTGGTGGATCTGCAAACACATATTTGACATCACAGCGCAACTTCGGGCTGCGTGGCTGCGAAAGCGCTTCAGGCACGGGTAATTCCAAAGATTGGATTCCCGCTGTTATTGTGATCCATCAACTCGATGAAGCCCATGGATACCAGAGCGGATACGTCGGTTTCGAGAAATCGACCGTCGGAGAAGGTTACTCCTGCCTGGGAGGAAAGAAATAGGCAAACAGGTTCATGATCGAACACAACCATCCGACTCGCGCCCAACTGATCGAAAAATTTCAGCACCTCGACCGCTTGCTCCGATAAGGCATCGCCATTTATGCCAATCGCACGTCCCACTTGGGACAGGGAATCGTTCTTGTCTGCTACGGCGGAGATCGCGCCGGTGATCACATCCAATTTGGTGCCGAGTGCAGTAAAATCCTGCTGGAGAAGCGCGGCCAGTTCGCGTTGCAATTCTTCGGAAGCGTAAATCCGCTCACGAAAACTTTCAAAATGGTGATGCGATAGCCACACCATGAAATCCTGATATCGATCCGCCGCCTGCGCCCCACGCTCCTGCTTCCAATTGCAGATTAGGCCAACGAGTGTTGCTAGAATAGTGCTGGCTTCGAGCAGTGGCATGAGTTTTTAGGAAGCGATTCTTAAGGAGGTCGCACTATATCACCCGTTCTCTTTTTCCGGCTTATCCTTTCTGAAAGAAATCGAGGGCAACGAGAGAATCCCATGGATCGAACGGCCTGTGATATTTGCCACCATTTCCCGACTTGATCCATAGAGGATTGAGGCCGCCGATACCCTGATCAAAGCCTCCCGGTTGGTTTCCGTGAAACTCTTAAGGATCCTGAAAAACCCGGACACCACCACCTTGCCGGTGTAGGGCGTGGGAGACCCGGTATCCTTGGGTCCGAAGCCGACCTCAAGTACCACCTGCCACTTGAGCGGATCACCTTCCGTGGAAGAGATTTCCGCCCGTGTCACAAGATCATATTGGCTATTGTCTGCCGGAGCTTCGTTCGTTTTTACCGAGACCTCCAGGAAACGGTGATCGAGTATCGTGAGTGGTGATGTTTTATGCGGCATCGACGTTGTCATTTTCGGCTACGGCATCTACCGAGAAGCCTGTTTCGTCCCGTTTTGTCTCGGTTGAATGGGCGGTGAAGTCATAATGCCGGACACTTGTCCCTTCCGCGATCCCGCCTGGCGAGGTCGCTTTGGGCTTCAGGCAGCTCTGAAACTCACAATCAAGCGCCTCTGCGGCACGCATGAGGGTTTCCAGTGTGAAATTGTTTTTTCCGTCCAGCATCGCGGTGATGCGGGCGGAGCTGACTTTCATCGCACCCGCCAGATCCTTCCTCTTCATTTTGAGGACATCCATGCGTGCAAGGATGCTCTCCATGATCAGGAGTTTCTCCATCTCCACCCTCTGGTCGAAGTCTAACGGCGCTCCGAATGCCTTTTGCAAGGCGCTTGAACCTCCTTTTGTGATCTTAATTTTCATCTTCTGGTATTGTCAGGTATTCGATTTCCGGGTCTTGCTCCCTGAGGCTTTGGAAATCGTTTCTTATTTTATCGGCATGGCGGATATCCGTCCGCTGCTGTTTGTCCTTAGGTTTGATCCGCCCGTAGGCGGCGATGATCAGGCTGGATTGCCCCAGCCCCGGTAGGAATTCGCTGAAACAATAAAGGCGGATGCCCGGAATCTTGATTTCAAAGAGATTCTTCGCCCCCTTGACCTGCTTGAACTTACGGTCATTCCGGTAACTGGGGACGGCGCAGATGGTTTTGATCGTGGTGTTCAGTGTTTTGAAGGCATTAGGATTCGAGCTTTCGAGCGTCAGGAGAAACTCTTCCAAATCCTTGTTCTCCTGCAAACTGAGGGCGGCAGCGGCGTGGCATACACCGCAATGAAGCTCGGTTAAAAGGATTTTCAAAGGAAATTTTAATGTTTACGTTAAATCGAGGGAGTTCCTGACGGTTTGAAATTTCAGGAAAGCTAATCAATCTCCAACTTCGGCAGCGCCTTCACGATCCTAACTGTCTCCACGCTCACCTTTGCGACTCTTAGGAAAAGCTCCATGGGGTAGGCGGGGTTTTGAATGGTTTCGGTTGCCCAGTCGTTGGCGTCGTTGGTGATGCCGCTGGCTTTGTAGGTGGTGACGGACTGGCGTTCCATGACCCATTCGAGGGCGGGCTTGATCTGCTGGTTTATTCCGCTTGTCTAAGACTGTGTAACGCTTCGCGACTATTTGGGTAGGTCAGGCCGGACAAGCCGTAAGAAGCTTCAGATTGGCGGTGATAACATCCACACCTCCACTGGTCATATCACTGTCATCCGTAAGAAGTTTCAGATCGTAGCGTTTTGTAATCTCAATAATCAGCTGGTCATTGAAGTCTTCACCGCCTTTCGCGAAATCTCCTAGCAACCCCGGCAAATCCCAAGAGGAGAAAGGATGATCCACGCATTTGCTGATTTTCAGAATCTTTCCAAATTCCCTTTCAATCATCTTGGCGGTTGGAATGAAATCGCGGGAATTCCGAAACCTCTTAAAATCTCTTGAGCCATAACCCTTTCCTTTGAAGTTCGCATTGAACTCCAATCTTGCCAGCGTATTCACAAACTCGCTCATGATGGTGACATCGATGAACATGGTTACCTTTTGGATTAGCATCGTGCGCAACGCTCCAGAGTAATTTTGAAGGCGTCGGTCAGTGTGAGCAACTGCCGACGCCGGCCCGAACACGTTGATCCAAAAGTTTGCGTCCGGGAGAATCCTGTCCGAGGGCGAGAAGTTCCAGTTCGCCAAGTCATGTGCCTTATTCTTCATCGGAGTCCTCCATTTCCAGAAGTTTACGGAATCGGTCCGGGTCCGCATAGTAACGTACGGCGTTTTCAAGGACCTTATCGAGAAGTTCACGGTCACCTTCTTCCATGCCGGAAAATACGATGTGCTTGTGGATCTCTTCAAGGCTGAGATTCTCGACCAGTTTCCCGACTGCTGCGTTCAGGAATGCCGAGATGAGCATGTCGATTCCGGTGAAATCCAGATTGACATCCTGTCCTGCCTTCAAAGCAATCTGGATCTTCCTGAATACGGCTCCACCGTCTTCGGAGGAAACCCCGAGATTAGCACCGATTACATCGGCGACTCTGATTTTTACTGCTACACTCATGCTGCTTTCTTTCGTTACCCTTCGTAGTCGAGGCGATAGGCCGATCGATCTGCCGTATTGATTTCAATGTTGATGCAGGTTCCGGGAAAGAAACTGCCGAGTTCTTTGAACTTCTCCCCGTCATGGGAAAATTCGTAGTAAGCGGAATTCGACACAATCACCAGACGCCCCTTGTTTAGCTCGATAAAATCTTTGATCAACTTCAATCCGAGGCCACCGGGTTCGTTCCGTTTGGTGGTGTTGCCTTCCTTTAGACAGAATTTCATCGCCTTGAGGCTATCCACTTCCATACCGAAGGCTCGTTGGATAGCACCAACAAATCCGCTTCCCGCATCAGCGATGCAGAAATCGAAACGCTGCTTCCCAGGGAAATAATGCCCGCAAGCGAAGATCCCCAGGCGACTCTCGGAATGGGTGATCGCATTTGCGAAAAGTTCTCCGATCGCTTCATGAAACTTCCTTTTCAGCAAAGGCGACATCACCGGAATCCCTTTGCCCTGGGTGTATTGGTTCACATACGACGCGAAATAGCGGTCATCCTTGCGATCAAATCGCTTGTAAGGCACGACGGTTCCGTTTGTATCGGCGACAGCCGGAAACCCGTAATTCGTGAGGAACGAGTTTTTGGAAAGTATGTTCTGAATCGATGGCACGACCCCCGTGATCGTCACGTCATTCAGATTATCGGCAACGCGGGCGAGAATCACCCCGAGAGGCGCGCTCATGTTTGCGTCGAACCACTTACATCCTGAGCAATCCAGATCAAGCCTCTCGAAAAGAAGATCCCCGACCTCTGCGTTCAATTGCGCTAGCCGCCCGAACCCCTGCAAGTCCGTCTTTATGTCAGAGATTCCGGCTTTCATTGTTACGCGATGCTATAGGACTTGGAAACCCCGATCAATCAATCTCCAACTCCGGCAGCCCTTTGACGATTCTCACCGTCTCCACGCTCACCTTCGCGACTCTCAGGAAAAGCTCCATGGGGTAGGCGGGGTTTTGCATGGTTTCGGTGGCCCAGAGGTTGGCGTCGTTGGTGATGTTGCTGGCTTTGTCGGTGGTGACGGACTGGCGTTCCATGACCCATTCCAGGGCGGGCTTGCCGTTGACTACGTAATCGTAGGCTTCCAGGGGGATGTTGCGGAGGGTGATGTGGGGGTTGTAGATGACTGTGGTTTTGTCGGGGACGTTCTTGTTGGTCTCCTCATTGCGCTTCTTGCCGAATTTCATTTTCACGACGCGGAACGTGGCGGCGCTTTGTAAGCGCCATGCCAAGTCATTTGAATTGGCATGGCGGATGCAATCCGCCGCCACGACCTCTACCGCAATCTCCGGGTGCATGGCGCTGGTCTCGTAGTTCAGGTGCCAATCCGCAAGCTCTCGCCCGGCCTTGGAGAAGGCCATGAAATTTGCGGACTTTTTCACCGCCGGGATGCGGGGGAGTCCCTTGGAAAGGTTGTCCGCGTAGCGGCTTTTATTCGTGTTTGTGTCAGGAAAAATAAACATGATTTACTTCTCCATAAGGAAAATAAATTCTCTGTTTGGCTTGTCAGCATCCCGCAGCCACTCATTCGTGCTCGTCATCATCGCCATGACATTTTTTTTGTAATCAACTTCTACTGTCTTAATAAGCTTTCCGTTTGTTTGAATTATTTCATTCAGTTCAGACGCCGTTGCGCGTCCCCCAGAACTATAAGAGAGCATAATCCATCGGCAGGGCGTTAACTGTATCAGCTTATCGATTGCTTCAATGGCCATAAATCGACCGTCCGAGTTTTTCCTGAATTCCTCAAAAATCGATCCAGAGATGCGATCAGAAGTATCCGCTCGGCGATTCACCTTCCCAAACAGTTCGGGCTTATCGTTTTTACACACCGAAGTCCAGAGATGATAATACGCGCTGTACCTAACCCTAGAAGGTGGCATTTTTTCATTATTAGAACCATAAGGGGGATCGAAATACGCTAAATCGGACTCAGTTCTTATTACACTCTCAAAAACGTCACCTCTGGTTACCTTATTCTCGGGACTATTATCGAAAACAAGCGGAACTCTTAACTTCAAATCCTGATGGGCACGAGCTGCCCATTTCTTTAGATACGCTGCATAATGACCGAGAGTATTGTCAACGCGATCCAGTGCGAGAATCAAGCTAGTTAACGCAACACATTTTTCAACATGATCAAGATCTAAGCGTTCTATCTCGTCACGGATCGCGTCGAGCTTTCTCGTGTTTTTTAAGAGCCAAGGCTTCTTCGTCCCATCTACCTGAACCCCATTGTCAACGCTTTCTCTAGTGATAACACCTCCGTAATTTTCTGTGTACCATCCATCTTGCGGCTTGACCGCGTTTAGGTGGTCAATAAGTCGAGAGTAATCTCGCCTATTCTTATTATTTTTCAGATAGCAAACACCAAAGACCTCCGACCAAACAGATCGATCATTCGAATGCACAACCTTTCCAACCTGTGAGAATGCTTGACCAACACGGGTTGTTCCCGAAAATCCATCAAAGACGGATTTGTAATTGGTAAGATTAGCCAATTCAAGTATATGAGGCAAAAGTTTTAGCTTAGATCCTGCGTACTTAACCCCTTCCGTCGTGGGAGGATCGATAAGCATTCCTGGAAATAGACATTCGTTCATCATGAATTCAAAGTTTGAATTGTTTTTTGATACGCTCAATATCTTCTTTTACGACTACAAGCGCATTTGCGTGACCTACGTCGGACGAAACCAAAGAATGAGAAAATAATGCGACTAGAATGTGATTATGCGAATAGTCAATCCAGCCCCCAGTGATGCTTTCGAAAAATTTCAGGCCATTTTTGGTGTGCGTCCAAAGCCCTCTTTGCAGTGCATTTGCGGATGCACCACCATATCGAACCTCACAGATGTAGTCGCCACCCTCATCAAAAAAACGGTAAACTGGGTGCTTTCTACCACTTCCCTCGTTCACTCTTTGGATCGAGGCGGCACTCGATAATGCGTGACGATAGTCAAATGTTAATATGTTACATCTCTGATTTTTCTCATCGTATATTAATGGAAGAACATTAATCTCATTGAAATCAGTAAAAACTTTGTCCCGGAGAATCTCTTGCACCGCCTCTCTGTCATTCACCAGATCCTTTTCCCTCTCAAGCCGTGGAAACATCGAACAAGTTTTGTCAGTCGAAAGCTGAAGAGGCCCGTCGCCAGAGGCCTTTAGGCTCACCGGAAAAGTCGCCTTGCTGATCTCGTTCGTTATCGTTATATCTTCTTCCTTCGACTTTGCACGGTAAAGATCTTTTCCCACATGGAGAGACTTAAAATCATACATATACTGGTTTATGAACTCAGCAATCGCAATTTCAGCTAAGTCACCGTGAGTTTTATTGCCTATGAGCCTCATAGTGAAGATATTACTCAGGGTCGTAATCATCAGGCCTGGATTCTTTTGAATGAAAAGTTTCAATCTTTCCTTGAAATCCTTGTAGGAATCAGTCTCTGGCAATTTCTTGGGTTCGGTTTTGTGAGATTCTTTTTTCATGCTGCTTGACTGATTAGTAGAGGAAATAAATTGCGCCGCCTAGCTTGAAAACAGTTCACTAAGTTTTCCGAAAATTTCTCCAGGGTATCCGCCTCTTTCTCCAGCCGGTGCTCCTGCAGGACATCAAGCGTGTGCTGCATGGCCTTTGAGACGGGATTGTGGCTGGCGAAGGAGTAGTCCGCGAAGAGGGAATCGAAGACGGGCTTGGTGATGAGGTGCTGGGCGAGCATCTCGATGACTTCGGCATCGGTGATGGAGTCGTTGAGATCGTCGCGAAGCTCGTTGGCGAAGGAGGCGAAGGCGGCGGCTTCCTTGGTGTTCTCGGGGTTGGAAATGATCTGGGTGATGCGGGTGATGTGGGTGTTGGCGATCTTGGCGATGTCCTTCGCCCAATCGTCCCAGTAGTTCCGCGAGCCGCATTTTTTGACGAGCTTGGCGTAGAGGGCGCGTTCGAGATCGGTGACCTGGAACTGCATCTGCGCCTGGATTTCCTGCGGGACGCCGCCCTGGGATTCGCCTATGCCGTGCTGGTTTTTTCCGGAGGGGGTTTTCTCGCCGCCGGGTTCCTTTTTGGATTTTTTCTTCACCTCGTCGGTGATGGAGACGACCTCCATCTTCCGCTTGTTCTGGCCGTCGAACTCGATCTTGTTGACGAGGGCGTCAAAGGTGTCGTCGTGGGAGCGGAGTGCCTGGAGCACGTCCCAGACGACCTTGTAGGTCTTGTTGTCATTGAGAGCCTCGTGCGCCTCCATGTCTTCGGGGATGACGACGGGGAGGATGACGTAGCCGCGTTTTTTCCCCGGAGCATTCCGCATGACGCGGCCGACGGACTGGACGACATCGACCTGGGAATTGCGCGGGGTGAGGAAGAGCACGGCATCAAGCGCGGGGACGTCCACGCCCTCGGAAAGGCAGCGGACGTTGCTGAGGATGCGGCAGGTGTTCGGCTCCGCCTCGGCTTTGAGCCAATCGAGCTTTTCCTCTTTCTGCCCGGCGTTCATGGAGCCATCGACGTGATCGGCCTCGCAGATGAGGTCGTTGTCGTTGTCTTCCTGCTGCTGATAGGCATCGACGACTTTCTGGAACATCCCGGCGATCTGCTTGGAGGAGACTTTGTGGGTTTTGCCTTTCCCGCCCTGAGCCTCGATGACCTGGCAGAAGGCAACGGCGCGGCGCATGGGTGCCTCATCGCCGGGGAGGTGCTCGGTGACGCCCTGCTTGGAGAGTGCTTTCCAGCAGCCGATGATGCGGGCGGCGTCATCGACTTTGAGGGAGTTGTTCTCGTCCTTGAGCAAGCCCTGGATGCGGGCGCTGACGTGGGTGCTGTTGATGGCGAGCACGAGGACTTTGTAATCGGTGAGGAGTTTTAGCTCCACGGCCTCGGAGAAGGTGATGAGGTGGAGCTGTTTCCCGAAGAGCGCTTCGTCATCCATGGAGCAGAGCGTGATGCTGTCGCGCTCGGCGGTAGCTTTGGCCGGTGCGCCGTAGATGCGCGGGGTGGCGGTCATGTAGAGCCGTTTCGCGGAGCGGATGAACCCGGCGTTGTGGATTTTTACGAAGTTGCTTTCCTTGTCGTCCTCAAAGACGGCTCCGGTGGTGCGGTGGGCTTCATCGCAGACGATGAGATCGAAGTCCGCCATGCCGTGGAGGAGCTGGGCGCGGCTGACGCAGGCTATGGAATGGTAGGTGGAGAAGACGACGGACATGTGCGCGGCGTCGTGGCGTTTCTCCATCTCGTAGGCGAGGCGCTTGGCATCGGTGGTGGCAGGGTATTGCAGTTCGTGGGCGTAGGTCTCGACGATGTCCTCGTCGACGATGTCCTCGTCCTTGGCACCCTTGCTGCGCTTTTTCCCGACCTCGGCATCGGAGCAGACGGCGAAGGAGCGGAGCGGGAAGGAGCATTGCTGGGTCCACTCGGTGAGGGTCTGGGAAAGGAGGTTCAGGCTGGGGACGAGGAAGAGCACGCGCTTGCCCGGTCCGGCGATGTCCTCGGCGATTTTCAGGGAGGTGAACGTCTTGCCGGTGCCGCAGGCCATGATGAGCTTGCCTCGGTCGGCGGTTTTGAGACCGAGCAGGACATTGGTGCGAGCAGTCTTCTGGTGGCGGGACCGGTGGGCGTTAATATCATACTTGGGTTTGAGTGCGGCAGCCTTGCTGGGGGCGTATTTTTTCCAGTCTATCTGGCTGCTTTCGAGATCCACCAGAGTGATCTTGCTGACGGGCGGGGTCTGCTCCTCCAGGGAATGCTCGGCGTTGTCGCTCCAATCGTTGGTGGTGGTGACGATGATGCGGTAGGTAAAAGGTTTTTTGCCGGAGGCGGTGAAGAAGCTATCGATGTCGGATTTCTTGACCCGGTAATCCTCGGCGTAGCACTTGCACTGGATGGCGTGGAATTCCTCGGTTCCGGAGACTTTGGCGACGAGGTCGATGCCGGTGTCCTTGGCGATTTTTCTGTAATCGTTCGCCCAATCCGAAAACAGCCAGACATCGGAATAGAGGTTCGCGTATTTTGGCTCGTTACGGAAGTAGGTGCGGATCAGCTCTTCGAAGTAGGTGCCTTTTTCCCGCTCGGTCTGGGATACACTGCGGTATGCGGTGAGGATTTTCTGGAGAGGGGTCATGCTTTCCGCAAAGACTATGGATTCCCGGACAGGTGGAAAGGCGAAACAAGGAGGGGCTGCATTCTGCAGCCCGGCAGAACAAGGCACGTCCTTAACTGTTTCCCTTTGCCGATCTTACCAACGTGAGCGAGCCAGGTAGGTGAGGGTATGATGATTTTTCATGAAAACGGTGAGGCTTCCTCCTAGAACGAGGAGCCTGCCTGTGAAAGTGATCGGAGTTGGGAGGGACTTAAGTTGGGAGGGGCTAGAGTCTGCCTCCACCGGTCGCTTTGATGAGGTTGACTTGAGAATTGAGCATCGCTTGGTGGAGGGCGGCCTGGCTTTGTTTTGCGTCTAGCCAGCGGCGTTCGGTATCGAGGTAGTCGATTTGAGCGGTCAGTCCGGCCTTGAATTGTTCGTGGGCCTTATTTCGCGTCCTTTCGAGAGCTTCCGTTTCGCGGGTTGCGGCGGCGAGCTGGGCGCGGCGGCTGGAGTGGTTGATGCGCGCGGTCTCGATTTCTTCAAGGGTATCTAGGACGGTTTTTTGATATTCGGCTGCCGCGATTTGCGCCTCTGAATTACGGGCTTTGATCGTGGCGAGGCGCGCCGGATCGTAGATGGGGATCTCGAGAGAGGGACCGGCTTCGAGGAGCCAGGTGCGGAATTGATTGGTCAAATTTCTTTGAGCGCCGGTGGCAAGAGCGCTGATGCGAAAGGACGGAAGAAGATCGAGCCGGGCAGAGCGTTCGAGTTGGAAAGCAGAACGCACGCGAGCCTCGGCGGCGAGAATGCCGGGATGCGAAGCAAGGAGTTCATTGAGCGGGCGAGAGGACAGGCCCTCTGGGGAAGGGAAGTTTGCCCGGGCAATCCCGGACGGATTGGTCCCGCCTCGAAGGGTGCGGAGTTGCACCACGGTGAGGTCCCGAAGTCGTTCGAGATCGAGTTTTTGGCGGACGAGATTTTCGTTTTCAGCACGCTGTTTATCGAGAACAGAATCCGGAATCAGTCCGGCTTGAGAACGTTCGGTGAGGTCGCCCGTGGTGCGCTTGCTGGCAGTGAGAGAATTGTTGAGGCAGGCCAGTTCGGAATTGAAGCGATAGAGATTCAGGCGCACCGCCGCGAGGCGACTTGCGAGAAGGAGTCGGGCCGAGTGATAGTCCCAGATTGCCGCGGTTTTGTTTTCAGTGGCTGAGTTTTGAGCGGCTCGGAGTTTTCCACTGAGATCGATTTCCCAGGAAAGACGAGCGCCGCTGTCCCACGGTGCGAGATTATAGGGGCCAAGATCGACTTCTCGCCTCCTACCTTCAAGGTATCCAAACCCAAGGGTCATTCGAGGGAGCGTTGAGGCACGAGCATTCGCGACGGCGGCGTCTGCTCGGTCGATCCTCAGTGCCACTGCGCGAAGGCCGGGATTGGATGAAAAGGCGGCCGAGACATCTTGATTGAGAGAGGGATCATTCAGTTGTCGCCACCACGGAACGCTGGCGCGCTGTTCCCCTGGACTTTGCTCTGAGGCCAAATCTGTGGTTGAAACGCTGTTGGAGCAGGAGGTGAAAAAGACGAAGGCCAGGCTGGAGGCGACAACTGATTGAAACATCATGATGGGTGTTAAGGTTGGACGTAGATGCCGGTCGCGTTGACCAGCATGTTTGATTCGTCGGAGCTCGCAGCGACCTGACCGACGACGGTGACGGCACTGAGTTCTTTGATGCCACCGAGACCTTTGAGTCCGGATTTCAGGGGCTTTCCGGCGTCATCGACGACTTGCACGGTGACGATGGAGGCTTTGATGACTTCGGGGTCATCGCAACAGACATCCCAAGGGGTTTCACATTCGTCACCGGGATTGAGATTGCATGCCGTGAGTTTTTTGGGATCTCCCATGATCATGACGGCGCGTCCCTCCATAAAGACATTGTCGCTTCCGAGAATATGTCCGGTGAAGGTGACGGTTTCTCCGGGCTTTGCTGATTTGCGAAGATCGGCGATGTCGACGGGCTTCTCGGGAGCGGTGGTGAGAACAAGAGCGGCAAGATCTCCCGAGCCACCATTGGCGGAGGTGTCGGAGCTTTCATCCTTCTCCGAGCACGAAGCAAGTGTGAGGGAGAGACCGAGGGCGAGTAGTTTCATTATTTTCGTTTTTTTCATATTTTTTGTTTTTTGGTGGGTGATTTTAGTTCGAGCGAAGCGCTTTGGGCAAGGAAGGAAGAAGGCAGCGGATGGCTGGCGGCAGGGTTCCAAGGGAACCGAGAAGAATTCCGGCGATGAGACCTGAGGCAATCACGGTGGGGGTGAGGGTCAGCGTGAAGGTGCCGATTGAGAAGGGAATGGTGCGTCCATCTAACAAGAGGTAGGCGAGGACGAAGGCCAGCAGGGTTCCGGTGAGGGTGGCGAGGAGGCTTTCCTGGATGAGGGAGATGAAAAGAGCGGTGCGGGTGTAGCCAATGGATTGCAGGGTCGCCATCTCCTTGATGCGCGCGGCGAAGGCCGCATAGAGGGTGTTGAGGCCTCCGAAGATGGCACCTGCTCCGACCAAGGCTGCCGTGACCCAGGTCATGACTTTGATCGGTTCGTAGAAAATACTGAGCTTTTCGTAGTAGTGGTCTTCGCGAATTGCGGAGAGCTCGAGGTCGTTGCGTTGGAAGGTGAAAAGCGCCACATCTTCCATGTCCGAACTCTCGAGACGGAGGGTGATCGATGAGAGTGAGTCGCGTTGGGTCAGGGAAGCGAGGTCATTACGGTCGAACCAGATTTCGGATTCCAGCACCGTTCCAGGAGCCGCGAAACGGCCTGAGATGCGGACTGCGGTTTCTCCGAAGTAGATTTTCTTTCCAACTGCGAGTTCTCCTTCATCGATTCCTAATTTTCGGTGAGCGAGGTGCCCGACCATGGCTTCGCCTGGGCCGGGGAAGGTTCCTTCCAGCAACCTCACCGTGGTATGGACGAGGAGAGCCTTTTCGAGAACACCCCGGAGAAGAGCGGCTTCTTCAATTCCTGACTCAGTTCTGATGGGAGCTTGATAGATGATTTCTCCGGAAATCGCGGTGACACCGAGGAGGGATTTCACTCCAGCAATCGTGGTAGCTGCTGCCGATTCAGCAGTAATGCTGACTTCAGATCGTTCGACGGATTCCTCGGAACCTTTTCCTAACAGGATGACATTCTGCGGAGAGCCCGAGGCCGAAAGGACGCTGTCCATTCCTTGATTGAGCGCGACGGCGGCGATGAGAAGAAGCACCACGACGGCAGACCCGCCCACCGTTTGGGCGAGGCGTGAGGGATCACGGAAGAGGTTCCTGAGAGCGTAGGTAAAGGGGAGCATGACTATGAGTTGAGAGATTGCACAAGAGGGCGGGAGGTCGCTTTCCAGGCAGGGTAGAGCGAGGCTAGGAGGCCGAGGGCGACCGAGACTGCGAGGCCTGAGAGGGTGACGCTTGTCGAGGGTGAGAGGGCCAGGGTGAGGCCTTCATTTCCGAGCGTGAACGATTTGAAGTGGAAGAAAGCCATCGCTCCGAGGACGCCGAGGAGTCCTCCGGTGAGGCCGAGGAGAATTCCTTCGATGACCACCATGAGGCCAATTGCGAGACGGGAGAATCCGAGGGTTTGGAAAATGGCAGTCTCCTTGACACGACCGCGAACGATGAGCAGAACGGCATTTGCGACCAAGCCGAGAACGGCGATGACGGCGCCTAGGCCCAGCCATCTGGTGAAGCCAATGAGCTCGATCATTTGCTTGGCGGTCTCGGCAAAGAAGGCCTTTTCGGGCCGGGTATTGGTGGGCTGTTGATCGGCCTTGAAAGTTTGGTCGATCTGATCGGCAACTGATTGAAGGAGGTTGGCGGTTTCGACTTTCACGTTGAATTGCGTGACGATGCCGAGGCCGATCCGTGAAGCTTGTTGCAGGAATGGCAGGTGGACATAGGCGACATTTTCATCCTGTGGTGAGTCAGACGAAATGATTCCGGTGACGGTGACATTGACCCCGACCGCTTCGAATTTGTCGCCTGGAGAGAGCCCTCGCCTTTCGGCGAGATGCTGTCCCACGAGGGCCCCGTCTGTCTGCTTCACAAAATCTTCGTAGGAACCATCGATGACGGTGATGCCGGGATTGTAGTTTTTGAGTGTCTCCGGGGGCACTCCACGAAAGGTAATGACATCAAGTGACGCGCCACAGTTGTTCACCGCAATTTGAATGGGAATGACCTGCCGCACCCCGGGAATGCGCTCAATCGTCGAGAGATAGTGTTCGGGTAAACGTGAGGTTGAGGGACAGAAGCGATTTTCGCGATAGACGACGAGGGTGGTATCTGCGGCGCTTGATTCCGTAGCGACCGAGAGCGAATGCTGCATGGTCTGAACCGAGGCGTAGAGGAACATGCCGGCGGCGACACCAAGAATGGTGAGGAGTGATCTCAACCGGTTGCGGGTGAGATTTTTGAGAGCAAGGATCGCGAGTTTCATGATGATGTTCTATGCGGGAGTTTCAAGAGGCCCTTCTTCGATGAAACGGCCTTTCTCAAGTTGCAGGGTCCGGTGGGCGGCGGCCGAGGCCTTTGGGTCGTGTGTCACCATCACGATGGTTTTGCCGTGATCCGTCGCGAGGCGATTGAGAAGGCTAAGGATGGCGTCGGCGGAATCGCGATCGAGATCACCGGTGGGTTCGTCAGCGACGAGGAGATCGGGGTCATGAACGATGGCCCGGGCGATGGCGACGCGCTGCTCCTGACCGCCTGAGAGTTCCGAGGGGCGATGGTCAGCACGGTCTCCCAAGCCAACAAGATCGAGGGCGGCGAGGACTTTCTTTTTCCTTTCGGCCTTACTGAGCTTTCCCAGCAAGAGGGGGAGCTCGACGTTTTCGTAGGCTGAAAGGATGGGCACCAAGTGGTAGAGTTGAAAAATATATCCGACGTGCACGGATCGCCACTTGGTGAGCTGGGCACGGGACAGTTTTGAAATGTCGTTGCCATCGATCAGGATTTCTCCCGAGGTGGGTGAATCGATTCCGGCGATGAGATTGAGAAGGGTTGTTTTTCCTGATCCTGACGGTCCCATGAGCGACAGGAATTCGCCGCGAGCGACCTCCAAGGACAGGTTTTCGAGGGGCTTGATGATGGTCTTACCCTTGGTGAAGGTTTTGGTGACGGATCGGATGGAAATGAGTGAGTTCATGAAAGATTAGCGAGGGGTGGTGGTGATTTTAAGACGGCTGCCCTCCTTGAGCTTGTCGTGTGGTGGAAGAATGACGGACTCGCCAGAGCGCAGTCCTTCTTGGACAAGTCGATGACCTTCTCTGGTGTCGGTGCCGAGCTTGATGCTCCGCATTTCTGCGGTGAATTCGGAAGAAACGACCCAGGCTTGGGAATCGTTCACGAGGGCATTTTCTGGGACATAGAGGGACAAACGACCTGACGCCGCCACCGACACTTCGCCCGATGTTTCTTGGTTTTCGGTCGCGAAAAATTTCGCCCGGACAAGCATATCGGGCCGTAGGCGTTCGTCTGGTTCGTTGATTTCGACTTTGGCTTGCAGGGTGTTTCGTTGCAGGTCGGCTTGTCCACTGATTCGGGTGACCGTTCCGGTGAAGGTGGTGTTGGGAAGGAGATCGGATACGAGTTCTACGGACTGCCCTGCCGAAAGCGCGGCGGCTTCGTTGAGGGGCACATCGATGCGCGCCTGAAGCTGTTTTGGATTGTAGAGTTCGACAATCACGACCGAGGTCGGAGAGTCCATCTCGAGCATTTTCTTTTGGCCGGGAGCAGCATGAAGTTGCAACACGACCCCCTCCATTGGGGAGGTGATCTGGGTGCGGTCGAGGGCGAGTTGAGCTCTGTCACGTGCCGTCGCGAGTTCGTCGAGGTTTGCCAACATTGCTTCCTTTTGCGATTCGAGTTGAGCGAGTTGGGCGTGGAGTCGGGGGATGTCTGCACTAGCTTCAGCGAGCATTGCAATCTGACGGTCGGTTGCGAGACGGGCCTGCACAACTTGTTGTTGGGAAACGGCACCTTTGCTGAGCTGACTGATCCGGGAGTAGGTGTCACGGGCCTCGTTGAGTTGGGTTTCGAGAGCTTCGATCTTCCTCTGGGACGCGATCATATCGGCATTGATGATGTCGAAACCTGTGCAGTGAGCGGCGATTTCTTTTTCGAGACTCAGATATTTTTTTTTCGCTTCCTGGAGGTCGAGTCGGGCATCCTCATCGATGAGGGATGCGACAAGATCGCCCTTCTTGAGGGCTTGTCCTTCAAGCGCATGGACTTCATTCACCACGCCATTGACGAGTGTGGAGACATAAACGGTGTAGGGGTCAGGTTCGATCCAGCCCGAAGCCTGAAAGAGGAGGTTTCCTTTTCCGGCAGGGAATGATTTGTGGTTAGAAGTCTCGGGTTCGTCGAGGGTCGGGGAAGAACTTCCGGCACGAACGGTCACCACGGGAGCTGTTTTAACGGGAGTGGCGGGAAGCAAGCGCGGGCCGAATAAGAGCGCGAGGATTAGAATGAATCCGAACAAGAGTCCGACAGGCAGGAGCCAGGCGAAGGATCGTTTTCGTTTGAAATGAGATGATCCCGGCAAGGGGTCGCTGGAAGGTTTTTTGGTGAGATCGTCTAAAGACATGAAGAAAGATTGGGTTGGTTTTTCTTGAGGAACAAAGGCCCACCCGGGACTTTGTGGAGCGTGCGGATCGCCAAAGAATACTGGCGGGATCAACGCACAAAAAGGCGGGCGCAATGACACTGCGCGCTCTCAAACCAACGAATCAAACAAGAAAGACGGAGTGCCTGAGAAAGAGAGGCACTGGGGGAGCCATCAACAATCGGGGCGGCCCACGGGTTCCGGTGAGAGAATAATTTCGAACAAAAGTCGGAATGTCGACCTTAGATGAGGGGGAGAAAACTAGAAGAGAAGCCGACGAAATCTTACCTGAAACAGCGAACTCTTTGGAATTCGGATAGTCGCCAATCGCGACCGTGAGATCGATAACACAGTCCTCACTCAGAGAGATTCCAGTCGATTTCCCGTCATCTGAATCAATTTCCGAGCAATTGCAGGGACCATTTGCTTCGGCATTTTTTCTTGAACAGCTTCCCGCGGAAACGGGTTCGTGGCATTCACAATCACTGACGAAAACGGTCTGCAGACACAAGCAATAACGAACGCTGGCCTGAGAAGTGGCTGTCACCACCATCATCAAGCCCAGCAGGACCAGCGCTGTCAATTTACGAACCATTTACAATTGTTGAGACGCTTGGAATGTGGATTTATTCCAGAGAGAAGCAAGAATTTTTTCCCCTGCTTCAAGACGAGGACAAGGGACCGGACGGGGCTAGCGACGGCCTTTTGGACCGCCTTTTCCTTTTCCGCCGCTGAGGAGGTCTCCGAGTCCGCCCATCTCATTCATGTTGGGCATGCCGCCACCGCCCATGTCACCCATGCCGCCGAGTTGCTTCATCATGTCCTTCATTTTGCCTTTGGATTTCATCATTTTTTGCATTTGACCGAACTGTTTGAGGAGTTGGTTCACTTGCAGGATGGTCGCTCCGGAGCCAGCCGCGATGCGCTTGCGTTGCGAGGCTTTGATGACGATGGGTTTGGAACGTTCGCGCTTGGTCATGGAGAGCACGATCGCTTCCATTTTCTTGATGCGGTCGCCGTCGAGGGCTCCGGCGGGGAGTTGTTTTTTGATCTGTCGGAAGCCGGGGAGCATGCCGAGGAGTCCTTCGAGCGGGCCGAGGCTCTGGATCATTTTCATTTGATCGAGGAAATCGTTGAAGTCAAACTTGCCGGATTGCATCCGCTTGGCGGCGGACAGGGCTTTCTTTTCGTCGATCTTACCGGCGACCTGTTCCACCATACTGACGACGTCGCCCATCCCGAGGATGCGGTCGGCCATGCGGTTGGGGTAGAATTCGGCGAGGTCTTCCATCTTCTCGCCTTCACCAATGTATTTGATGGGCTTGCCGGTGACGGCACGCATGGAGAGGGCGGCCCCACCGCGGGCATCACCGTCGAGCTTGGTGAGGATGAGTCCGTCGATCCCGATTTCCTTGTCGAAGGTTTGGGCGACGGAGACGGCCTGCTGACCGGTGGCAGAGTCGGCGACGAGGAGAGTTTCGCCGGGTTTGAGGAATTTGTGGAGAGCTTTGAGTTCGTCGAGGAGGGCGGTGTCGAGTTCCTGGCGACCAGCGGTGTCGAAGATGACGATGGTGTGGTCCTGGTCTTTGGTCCACTTGACGGCTTGCTTGGCAACTTTGACAAGATCCTTGTCGCCGGGCTCGGGAAGGAAGCAGGGGACGCCGACTTGCTCGGCGAGCTTGGCGAGTTGGTCGATGGCGGCAGGACGGTAGAGGTCGAGCGCGACGAGAAGCGGGCGGCGGCCTTCTTTCTTGAGTCGGAGGGCGAGTTTGGCGGCGGTGGTGGTTTTGCCGGCACCGTTGAGGCCGCAGAGGAGGATGTAACCCGGAGGGTTGAGATTGATGGGGGATTGGTCGCCGCCGAGGAGTGCAGTGAGTTCATCCTGGAAGATCTTAACGATTTGTTGGCCCGGCTTCACCGACTTAAGAACGTCGGCGCCCTGGGCTTTAACGGTGACCTTGGCGATGAACTCTTTGACGACACCGAGTTCGACATCGGCTTCGAGAAGCGAGAGACGAACTTCGCGGAGGGCATCCGCGATATTTTTTTCGGAGATTTTTCCGACACCCCGGAGGTTCCGGAAGGTTTTGTCGAGGCTGTCAGCGAGATTTGAGAACATGGCGGGACGATACCTAGCGAGCGCAGGACTGCAAGCCGTAGGAGTGTCTGGAGTGGATATCGGTCTCCTGACGAGTCGTGATTATTCTCAGTGCTTACGTTGACATCGGAAATCAGGAAAGTAAGTTGAGAGTCAATTCTCCTATTCAGAACACGATGAAAAAAACGCTCGCTCTCTTGACCCTCCTTATTAGTCCGCTGGCAGCGGAAGTTTATGAACTCCGGACTTATATTCCCAATGAAGGGAAGATGGAGGCCCTCCTCGCGAGATTCCGTGATCACACCACCAAGATTTTCGAGACCCATGGGATGGGGAATGTTGGATATTGGGTGACGGAAGAGGATGAGCCCAAGCTGGTCTACTTAATCACTCACAAAGACCAAGAGACGGCCAAAAAGAATTGGACGGCCTTTATCGCCGATCCGAAGTGGAAGTCCGTAAAAAATGCTTCTGAGGTCAATGGTGGATTGGTCAAGACGGTGATCAGCCAGTATCTCACCGCGACCGACTTCTCGAAGTTGAAGTGAGAAACTGGTCCTCATTTTGTAGTGGCTCCTCCTGAAACTCTCACCGAACCTTCATCACGTTATGGAAAGTTATGATGTCCTTCTCTCCGTCTTGAGTGGCGCTGGAATCGTCATTGCCATGTTGAGTGGTATGGCCCTCCTCGTGGCCTTGTTTGGGATTGGCCAGTATAATGGGTTGGTGAAGCTACGGAATCGTTTCCGCAATGCCTTCGCCCAGATCGATGTGCAGCTCAAACGCCGTCACGATTTGATCCCGAATCTTGTCGAAACAGCCAAGGCCTATCTCTCACACGAGCGGGAGACGCTTGAAGCCGTGATTCAGGCTCGCAATGCCGCCGAGTCGGCACGGAAAGAGGCCTCACCTGACAATCCCGAAGGAATGCAGAAATTGATGCAAGCTGAAGGTGGTCTGGGTTCGGTCATGGGCCGACTCTTCGCGTTGTCGGAGGCCTACCCCGATCTTCGTTCCAATGAGAATATGAAGCAGCTGAGCGAAGAACTCACCAGCACCGAGAACAAGATCGCCTTTGCCCGTCAGGGATACAACGACTCAGTGATGGGCTACAATAACAAGCGCGAGGCTTTCCCAAGCAATGTCATTGCCGGAATGTTCAGGTTCACCGCCGCCGTTCTCTTCGAGGTCTCTGATGAGTCCGAGCGCGATGCGGTGAAAGTCGACTTCAACTAAGAGCCAGCGAACCCATGAAGTCGCAGAATCGCTTGTATCGGGAGTTTGTTCGCGCCCATCCAGAAGTCGAAGAATTGAGCTCCAAAGAGCGGCACGAACGTTTTCGCGAATGGGAGCTTGAGCGAGGAAAAATGATTTAACGTCGATGGACTTTTTTGAAGCCCAGGATCAAGCACGCAAAAAGACCAAGTGGCTCGTCCTTTGGTTTGTTTTGGCGGTTCTTGCCGTCGTGATTGCGGTGGATGTCCTCGTCTTCTTTGTGGCGGGACAAGACGTGGGGATTCTCATTCCGGTTTCGATTCTCACCGCTGGCGTGATTTTTGCCGCGAGCGGGTTCAAGTCGATGCAACTGAGTAGCGGCGGATCGGTGGTGGCCAAGGATCTTGGTGGACGTTTGGTGATGCCGGGGACCACTGATTTCGATGAAAAGCGTTTGCTCAATATCGTCGAGGAAATGGCGATCGCCTCGGGGATGCCCGTGCCCCAAGTCTACTTGATGGACGAGGAGGAGGGGATCAATGCTTTTGCGGCGGGAACGGAACCTTCGAATGCCGTGATTGGAGTCACGCGGGGTTGTTTGCTGAGACTCTCTCGTGACGAATTGGCGGGGGTGATCGCGCACGAATTCAGTCATGTTTTGAATGGCGACATGCGGCTCAACATGCGGCTGATGGGACTCGTCTACGGCTTGCTCGTGATTTCCATCATTGGGCGGGGGCTCGTTGAGTTACTGAAGTATCAGAGTTTTTCAAGTCGCCGCAGCAATAACAAGGAAGGGGGCGGGGTGATGATCGCGCTCTTTGCGGTGGGAGTGGGCCTTTTGGTCATTGGCTCTCTCGGTGTCTTGTTCGGTCGTCTCATTCAGGCGGCTGTTTCCCGGCAGCGGGAGTTTTTAGCAGACGCGTCGGCGGTGCAGTTTACGCGGAATCCTGATGGAATCGCGGGAGCCTTGAAGAAAATCGGGGGCACGACGCTGGGATCGAAGATGAAATGTCCCAAAGCCAGTGAGGCAAGTCACCTGTTTTTTTCTTCGGGAGGGATGTTCAGTTTTGGTCTGGCAACCCATCCGCCGCTTGAGGTCCGGATCAAGTCGATTGAAAAAAGTTGGGACGGGAAATTTGAGGCGTCGAATCTCAGGCCGGTGGCCGAAGGTCGTAAAAAGGACAAAAAATTACGGAAGGCCCCTTTGGAGATCCTTCCCGGGGTTTCCATGATGAGTGCGCCCGGGGGAATGGGTGCGGAGGAGCGTCGACAGCTTTCGTCCGGCGAGCAGTTGGTGCGGGGATTGGACGAGGACTGGAAGCGGGCTGCGACTGATCGTGAAGAAGCGCAGGCCTTAATTTTCGGGCTCTTGCTCGCCGAGGATGACCAACTGCGCCAAGGAGAGGTCTCATTCCTCGAGAAATCGGCTGGAACCGAGGCCATGGAGCTTTCGTTGAAGTGGCAGAGTGAGGTCCGAGAGCTTCATTCGGCCCGCAAAATTGCCTTGATTGACCTGTCGTTGCCGGCTCTCCGTGGGCTCAGTAAGTCGGAATACCGCCGATTTCTTGAGATTACGCGCTGGCTGATCGCGAGTGATGCGAAGGTTGATCTCTTTGAGTTCATGATCCAGCGGGTCATCGAGCGCCATCTGGTGAGCCATTTTGAAGGGGGCGGTTTTTCCAAAATCCGCTACACTCGGTTTAGCCAGTTGGTGAATGAGGCGAATCTGCTTGTTTCGACGATGGCTGAGATCGGAGCAGGGAGTGAGGCTGAGGCGATTGCGGCCTATGAAGCTGCCACCAAAGGTTGGAAGGCCACCCTAGAGCGAAACGGGAGTCATTCGCTGGATGATCTTGGCGAGGCTCTGGATCGCTTTGATCAAGCTTCGCCTCTCGTGAAGAAGGAGCTTTTGATGGCCTGTGCGACAGCGACTGCGACCGATGGCGATCTGGCGAACCGTGAGGCGGATTTGTTGAGATCAATTGCGGATGCGATCGGCTGTCCCATCCCGCCGTTTGTGGCGGGTCTCGATGAAACAGCGATTTAGGTGGCCCAAGACTTGCTTTTCATCGGGTGACGGACGAATTTCCGGCACCGAAATAAGAATGGATCGTGAACGCGTGCCTTGGTGGCTTTGGCCAAACCTGTTGAGCTTGGATGCTCCGCTGATTGCGGTTGCGTGGGCTTGGATGTTTTCGAGAGCCTGGGGTGTCGTGAGTTTGCCTTGGGAATTGTGGATGACGTTGGGGGTGGCGGTCTGGATTATTTACGCGATGGACCGCCTAGTGGATGTTCGTAAAAAAGAAAACATCGGGAGTTTGGACAAGCGACATGAATTTCACCGCCGATTCCAAGGGGTATTTGTTGCGGGGATTGTCGCCGGGCTTGTGTGGGGGCTCTATTCTATTTTGTGGGCTTTGTCCCAGAACGTCCTCTTTTACGGGGGCTTTGTGCTCTTAATGACGCTCGCTTACTTTGTCATTTCCCTGACCCGTTCCGGTGGTGAGCACACCGGGATCACCAAAAACCTCGTGGCCGGACTGACCTTTGCCTATGGAACGGCGGCGGGAGTTCACGCCTATTCGCCGGTCTTCAGTTTCAGCCAGATGCTCTTTTCTTGGGAGGTTCTTCTCTTTGCGGGGCTTTGTGCGAGCAACATGACCGCGATTGATTTCTGGGAACTTGAAGGGGAGGATGAGGAAGATGCCTCTGCGATTTTGGGCGCCGCGTCTCTTCTGATCGGCGGCGCGGCCATGTATTTCTCGTTCAATGGCGACGATTTCAACCGACCCCTGTTTTATTCTGTTTTGGTCGGGGCTGCGGGATTGAACATTTTGAATCGAATGAGGGAACGGCTTGATCGGGACTCCCGCCGACTCTGGGTGGATTTGGTGATTTTGCTTCCGGTTTTCACTTATTGGGTTTGGATTTCCTTCGATGGGAACAGTTCGACCTGATTTGGGGTTGAGCGAACGGCATCCCTGACGGACACTCTGTGCTTTCAAAAATATGACCACTGTAGCGACTACCGGGATTAAGCCGGCTGTTTTGATTCTCGGGGCTCCGGGATCGGGAAAGGGAACCCAGGGCGTGATTCTCGGACAAATCCCCCGGTTCTATCACTATTCGAGCGGAGACGTTTTCCGCCAAATGGACACTCGGACCGAGGTGGGGCGTCAGTTTGTGGAGTATTCGAAGCGTGGTGAGCTGGTCCCTGATGAATTCACGATCAAGCTTTGGGTGAGCTACATGAATGACCTGGTCACCATGCACCAATACAAGCCGGACATCGATATTCTCGTGCTCGATGGAATTCCTCGGAATGTGCGTCAGGCTGAGATTCTCGCGGACCATGTTGAGATTCATCATGTCTTTCATCTGAGCTGCCCGAACCGCGACGAACTCGCACGGCGGATGCGTAAGAGAGCTCTTAAAGAGCAGCGGCTCGATGACGCCTCCGAGACCGTCATTCAGCATCGGATCCGGACCTACGAGGAGGAGACCAAGCCGATTCTTGATTACTATGGCGAGGAGATTCGCTGTGATATCGATGCCACCCAGTCACCGGCCAAGGTGCTCTATGATATTTTGGCCCGTCTTCAGACGCTTGACGCGTATAAGAATATTGCCAGCCAGACCGTTTAATGCGCCTCGTTTTCATGGGAACCGGAGAAATCTCCGAACTGACTTTTGCCGACGCACTCTCGGGACCGCATGAGATCGTTGGTTTGGTGACTCAACCTGACCGCCCGGTGGGCCGGAAGCAGATTCTCACTGCTCCGAAGGTCAAGGAGTTGGCCTTGGCGACCGGTGTTCCGGTCATTCAGCCTGAGTCGGTCCGCGAGGAAGAGTCCTTGGCGCAAATCCGTGAATGGGCTCCCGATGTCATTGTCGTGATGGCTTATGGGCAAATTTTGCCCCAGTCGCTCATCGCGATCCCAAGCCGGGCCATCATCAATCTCCACGCTTCCCTTCTGCCCAAATATCGGGGGGCTTCGTGTATCCAAGCGGCCTTGAAGAACGGCGATGCCGAAACCGGGTGGAGTGTCATCCATGTTGTGAAGCGATTGGACGCGGGAAATGTTTTACTCCAGCAGCCGTTCCCCATCGAGAATCAGGAAACGGGCGGTGAATTGCATGACCGACTCGCTCTGGCAGGACCGAGAGCCTACCGCGAAGCCCTTGATCTTCTCAATGCCGGTGAGGTTTTGGGCAAACCCCAAGATGAATTATGGCAGACTTATGCTCCCAAGCTTTTACGGGACCACGGCTTGATCGATTGGTCCGCGTCGGCTGAAGAGTTGGAGCGATTGATCCGGGCCTATGATCCCTGGCCGGGCACTTATTCGCGGCTCGGAGGAAAGCGGCTGAAAATCTTTCCGCAGAACCGTTGTGCCGAAGGCTCTGGGGAGCCGGGAAGGCTCATCGCGGTTCACGAAGACGGGATTGAAATTGCCTGCGGACAGGGAAGTCTCATCATCGCAGAGATCCAGCTTGAAGGGAGTCGTCGCATGGCCGCAACCGAGTTGGCGAGGGGGCATCACGAAGCGCTCGAAGCGGGCTTGAAATGACTGGTATTTGAATCTGCCGGATCTTAATCTTCTCGTTCTCTGCGGGCTTTCGCTTTCGATTGAAGCTCTCAAAAAGACGCTGAGAGTCTATCAGGATTCCGAAAACGCCGCCCTGATTGGTCCGAGCCGAAATCCGGGAGCCAAGGAGGTGGCAGCATCGCTGAAGGCCCTTTCTGAAAGGTTTAGCACAAAGCTCTGGGCTTTTCCCTTTTCGCTGACGCTCTGGGCTGCCACTATCCCGCCCAGCACATGAGCGACTTAGCAGCGATCCGCAATTTTGACCGAGTGGTCCTGAAACTCAGCGGCGAGGCCCTTCGCGCCCCCGGGAGTCATGACAATATTTCGCCTGAAATCGTCGGGCGGATTGCCCGTGAAATTCACGAAGCGCGGCAGACTTCCAAGGTGGAGCTCGCGATTGTGGTTGGGGGAGGAAATTTTTGGCGAGGTGCGAGTGCCAGCGCTCGTGGCATGGATCGTGCCACTGCTGATTACGTGGGAATGCTCGCGACCGTCATGAACGCCCTCGCTTTGCAGGCCGCTCTTGAGCAGGTCGGGGAGGAGTGCATCGTTCATTCTGCGATCCACATGCAGAACGTCGCGGAACCCTTCATCCGCCGGAAGGCTTCCCGCCAATTGTCGCGGGGAGCAATCGTCATTTTTGCAGCCGGAACCGGCAGCCCGTTTTTCTCAACCGATACCACCGCCGCACTTCGTGCGAGTGAGATGGATGCGGATGTCATTTTCAAGGCGACCATGGTGGATGGCGTTTACGACTCCGATCCTAAAAAGAATCCGGAGGCCGTTCGCTACGATTCCATCAGTTTTCAGGAATGCATCAGCAGGCAGCTCGCGGTCATGGACACCACGGCCTTCAGTCTTTGCATGGATAATAATATCCCTATTATCGTTTTTGATCTCGGAGCCGAGGGGAATATCCAACTCGCTCTCAATCGCCAGGATATTGGCACCATCGTTCATTAATTCATCATCACCAGACCTATGGAAGCACAGGAAGTTATCAAACAAATCAAGGGCGACATGAAAAAGGCTGTCGAGCACACCAGCCAAGAATTCACGTCGATCCGGACCGGGAAGGCCTCGCCTGCTCTTGTCGAAAACCTCGATGTCAGCGTCGCTGCCTATGGCAGCGTCATGAAACTCAGCGGACTCGCCGTGATCACCGCTCCCGAGCCCCGGATGTTGGTGGTTCAGCCCTTTGACCCCTCAACGGTAGGAGATATCGAAAAGGCGATTCGCGAAAGTAAGCTGGGTTTTAATCCTGTTAACGAAGGCCATCGCCTCCGCTTGCCCATTCCTGAGCTTTCGGAAGAGCGCCGGGTCGAGATGGTGAAATCGGTGAAGACGATGGCCGAAGAAGGTCGTATTCGGATTCGCGGCGTTCGCAAAGATGGCATGGATTCCGGAAAGAAGCTGAAAGCTGACAAGATTCTTACCGAAGACAGTCATCGTGATTTTGAGTCTGAAGTCCAAGACCTGACTGACCAGTTTGTGAAGGAGATTGATTCCCTCACCGAGGCCAAGGAGAAGGAAGTGATGACGGTTTAATCCCTGCAAAAGAAAAACGGGCACCGGAGGTTTTCCGGGCCGGGTTTTGAATTCAAGGCCGAGAGAAAATCCCGGCTTTTTTGTGAACTAGTAGTCGAGATTGAGCTCCTTGAGCTTCGGCGTGATCACGGCCGGGCAGTAGCGATTCTTGTCCTTGTTTTGGAAGTAGTAGTCCTGGTGGTCCTGGCCTGCTTTGTAGAAGGTTTCGGCCTCACGAATGGCGGTCACGATACCGTTGTGGAAGTCTTTTTGAGCCGCTTCTTTGGAGGCTTCGGCGGCGGCTTTTTGCTCGGGCGAGTGATGGAAGATATTACTGGTGTAGCGCTCTCCGATGTCAGCTCCCTGACCCAAGGGATTGGTGGGGTCATGGGCTTTCCAGAACCAATCGAGGATGGCTTCGGTAGAGATGATGGCAGGATCATAGACGACCTGAATCACTTCGATGTGGCCCGTCGTACCATCAGAGACCTCTTCATAGCTCGGATCGGGAATATGCCCGCCCATAAAGCCGGAAGTGGATGAGATGACTCCATCGAGTTGTTGGAAGACGGCTTCGACGCACCAATAGCATCCGCCTCCGAGGGTGATTGTTTCGTGTTTTTCTGGCACAGTTTTTTCGTCTGGTTTGATTTTTCCTTCCTTAGGTCCCTTATCACAGGAGGTCAGGAGGAGGGTGGAGAGGGCAATGAGAGAGATTCCGAATTTCATGATGACTGGTTATTTTTGATCTTGTTGTAACTGCGTTTCAGCACGACGGCGAATGCTATCGGGGACTGGGTTGTTTCGGCGAGAATACCCGCAAGGACGGCCTCCTTGAGCTCGGCTTCTTCGCCGCCAGGATTTGTCGAGGCGCGGAAACGACTTCCGGGTGCTCCACTTGAGCCGCTAGGGTCTGATGAAGGGATCGTCCGGGAGGCGGCGCTCCGGGTGCTCAACGGTTGCTGGTAAGCATTGGGGGCTTCGTCAGAAAGGCCAGATTCCGAAGTGGTGCGCCCGGCAAGGAATGCGGCACCACAGCTCAGAGCCCAGGTGCCAGTGATTAAGGCGGATCGTTTCTTCATCTCCTGGTGATTCTAGCAGAGAAAGCGAAACAGACAGGCGCGATTTTTCGGAAAGAGGACGAATCTGCGGTTGCGGCGGGGCCTTTGCGCGCGTATGTCCCCTCCATGAACCTTATTGAAGACGATTCAGTTGTCATGACGAAGACCCGCGAGCTTTGCGCGGCGATCGCTGGGGATCCAGAATACCAGGAACTCCTCGGTCAGGTCGAGAAATTCCTCGGGGATGATGAAGCCCGCCTTTCCTATCAATCGGTGCACGAGGCCGGCCAACAGCTGAATCAAAAGCAGCAATCCGGTCTGGAGCTCTCCGAGACCGAAATTACATCCTTCGAGGATGCCCGGGGAAGTCTCCTCGCGAATCCTGTTGCTTCCAATTTCATGAAAGCGCAGCAAAGCTTGGAGAGCATTCAAACGAGTGTCAGCCGTCTGGTGGGCATGACTCTTGAGCTTGGCCGCGTGCCGACTCAGGAAGATGTTGCACAAGCTGCTGGTGGTGGCTGCTGCGGCGGCGGCGGCAAGGAAGAAAGCGGCGGCGGTGGCTGAGGCTGCTAATTCACGTCGGCAGTTGGCCGACTCTATTTTTAAAGCGGGAAGGCGGTCTACGGAGACCGCCTTCTTTGTTTACAACGGACGCTGATCTTTCGGGACGATTGATTTAAGAACGTTTTCCGAAAGGCTTTCGGAGTTCGCGAGAGCCCAGGTAATGGCGGCTTCCTTGTCGTTCTTGCTCCAGCTCTTGAGAATATCGCGATAGTAGCGTTCTTGCTGGGCAGGTTGGGAAAGGTTGTGAATGTTTTCTAGGGCGACTTGCGGGTCCTTCTTCTCGGCTTCCCGCAGGAACTGCACACGGGCTCCATCAAGATCGGGGTTTGAGCCGAGATCCTGCAACCATTGAGCGGCTTCGATGGGGTCCCTCCGGGTTAAATGCTTTGCGATACTTTCGGCGGCCGATGAAAGGGTGTCCTTGGGAAGGCTTTCGGCCCAGGTTTTGGCTCCATCGAGATCCTGGGAGGCGTAAACTTCTGAAACAACTTCCGAGGCATTTCTACGCGTTTCGGTGGTGGAAAGTCCCTTGATCCAGTCGGAGGCCGATTCGGGATCGCGACGGGCGAGGGAGTGGGCGAGGTTGCGGGCCGTTTCACTCTGGAGCTTGGGATCGTCAATTTGCTCGATCCATTCGCCGGCAAATCCGGTGCCACGGATGACCACTTCGGGAAGCATTTCGCGAATGGCTTGTTTTTGGGTGTCTCCTGGAGGGAGTTGTTGAAGGGCCAAGAGGGCCCCGTCGGGGTCGTTTCGGGCCATGCCTTCGATGAGGCCCACGACCCAGTCGTTGACTTGACCATCGTCTTCGAGTTCTTGAATGGCCTGGGCCGCAGCCTCGGGGTTTTCAGAAGCCCAGGCTGAGATGGCGGTCTTGCGGGTCCAGCCGTCGCTCTCATTTTTGTCAAGAAAGGCAATGGCGGTGTAGGGATCGCGATCCATCCACGCCGAGATGAGCATGGAGTATTCTCCGCGATTATAGTCGACCCAGCCCGCTTCCCGGAAACCATTGATGACATTTTCCATGTCCTCGTTTTCTAATTTGTCCAGAAAGCCGAGGAGCAAGCGGGAACGTTCGATGCGGTTGCTGGTGTTTAGAATATCGGAAAGAGCCATGAGGGCCTCACCTTTCCGCTCTTCCGTGGATCCTGAAAACGATCGAGCCGCCGATTTCCTCCGCTCATTCTGTGATGGCATTGGTGCATTTTCTGAATTTCGGGTCTCCTGGGTTAATCGCGATCCGGCCGGGGCCGAGGGAGTTTCGATCACCGTCGCCGGAGGGCCAGGAGCCGTTTTCCGCCCGATGAGGAGGCCGAGAGCGAGCGCGAGCAGGCAGGATCCGGGGACGAGTATGCCGCGCAAGATAGGTTTCATAAGAGAGGAGAATTGCTTGAGTGCACTCTCCAACAGGCAAAAGGGGGTGAATCTTTCAGGTGCGTGAAAGAGGGCATTCGAAAAACGACGACGCTTTTCATTGCATCATTTGAAGAGTCGGCCTTAGAGTGAGCTCCTCACCGTCGCTTTTGCCAAACCAGAGGTTTGAGCCACGGTCCTTTTTGTATCCACATTCCCGAGAAAATGGCCAGCAGCATGTCAGCACTCAACCCCGATAGGGCGACTCTTAACTTTTTAAACAGCTTCCCTGAAGTCTCCCGAAAACTCGGGGAATACTTACAGGAAGAAGGAGCTGTCACCCAGATCTTTGGTAACCACCTCTTTATTCAAGGAAGGGTGGAGCACAAGTCCGGAACCCACCGCACCACTCTTCGCCTCCAGGGTAACCGCTGGTTTGGAAGTTGTTCGACGGAAGATCAAGAAATCGCAGGCGCCGTGATGTTCGCGGCAATGTTAGAACGACTCCACCGCGGTGAGGATCTTCCCGAATCGCCGAATGAATTCGACGATACGCCGATTGTCGATCTGATCGAAGAGAAAATCGACCGCGAACTCGACGATAAGGAGGCTGACTTTGTTTCCAGAGTTGAGAAGCGCTATCGTCGATATGTCATCGAAGGAGAAATTCACGATCATGATATGGTTCGTCTGAATCCGCGTTGGGAAATTGCGAGCTACGAGCCTCTTGAGCTCTGGCCGGTTCCTCCGGGGGACATTCTCGAGTTCTGGAACTATCTTGCCTACGCCTTTTATAAGAAGAAGCTCCCTTATCCCGAATTCATGGAAGCAGTGACGGACCTCGAGGGAGTTCAGCGTCGCATGCGCGACTGGGAACAGGAGCGCGAGGTCGCAGCTTGGTATGAACGGATCGAAAGCGTCAATGAGCGACCTCCGCTTGATGTTCCTCATAAAATCGAGTTCCGCCTGATCGCCACGATCAACGAAGCCCGCGTCGAAGCGCGCGAAGAAGGCGATGAAGAGTGGGTGTCCCTTCGTGAAAAAGGGGAGATCGACCGTATTCTTAAGCCCTTCGAGGCCTCGGCCTTGCGGATGGATGCTGCCAGCCAGATTCTTTGGGAGCACTTCCTGCGCTACTATGAGAAGACCGGGGAGACTTATCTCGATCTTGAAAATGAAGAGGCCTGCTGTTTCTTGAACCTTCTCTTTCATCAGAAAGAGCTCAAGGGATACATGGTCAACCTCGATGAGCGCCCGTTCCGGGTGGTCGGTGAGGCTTTACGTTGGATTTGCGAAGACGATCTATCCGATCCCAATTCTTTCGTGTTGCAACTTGTGACCAACTCGAACGAGAACGTTTCCCACTCGGTCCGTCTTCTGCCAGGACGCACCGAACTTTACCAATCTGATGAAACGGTATTCCCGGGGCCTCCACGCTGGCTTGAGCATACCGAAATCATGCCTCGTTATTCCATTCCCAAGTCAGTGATTGATTCACTGGAAGGGGTGGAATTCCTCCGCAAGATCGGGGCGAGCCTGCCTCCTTCGATGAAGAAGCGAGTGACCGACCTTGATCTCTTCCCGCACTTTAAGATGTGGGTTGAACAGGGGTTGACCGCCGCTGAAACGGAGCACCTCGTGATCGATGTCAAGGCCTTTGAGGCCAAGGGACGTCGCACCGAAAAGCTGATCAAGGCGGGTTGGGATCTTGTCGAACAACAGCCCGTGAAGGGGAAAGCACTCCTGCGATTCGCCCGCGAAAAGCTGTATGTCGTTCCGGAACTTCTCCTGGAGATGGGACTGACCTACGACGAAAAACTCGAGGCATTCAAGGGCCGGATTACTAAGCAATTCCCGGAGAAGTTTGCCGAGTGGGTGGAAGCGATGCCTAAGTATCTCGAACTCGATATCGAAGCGAAGCTGAAGACCATTCTTTCCGACCCTGTTACGGCCGCCATCCGCTTTGAGGTCGTCAACCAGGAGATCGACTGGTTCGATCTTCGGGTGGTGATCGATGTCGAGGGTGCCAATCTTTCCAAGATCCAGATCCGTCAGTTGGTCGCCGCCCGCGGTGGCTACGTGCGTATGGACGATGGTTCTTGGATGCGACTGGAGATCAAGCTCGATCCCGATCAGCGCGATGCCGTGACCCGTCTGGGACTTGATCCCTTTGACCTCTCTGGAGAAACCCACCGCATGCACGCCATGCAGTTGGCCGATCCCAAGGCGGCCGAGGTTTTCGACCCGAAGGCGTGGAAGCGCATTAAAGATCGCGCCCGCGATATTCAGATCGACATCAAGCCGGATGTTCCACCGGAACTGAATGCGACCTTGCGACCTTATCAGATTGAAGGTTACCAGTTCCTAGCCTACCTCGCGACCAATGGATTCGGAGGGATTCTCGCGGATGACATGGGTCTGGGTAAAACGATTCAGAGTATCACCTACATTCTCTGGTTGCGCGAATATGCAGACTTGCAGGAGGATAAGAAGCGCAAGCTCGGCCCCGCCCTCGTAGTGTGTCCCAAGTCCGTCCTTGATGTGTGGGCGACAGAGGTCAACAAATTCGCTCCTCACCTGAAACTCAAAGTGCTCCGAACCCGCGACGATCTCGATATTGATGAGGTGAACAACGTTCTCGATATTCTCGTACTCAACTACGCCCAACTCCGGGTGTGCGGGGACGCTCTCAACAACGTGCGTTGGTTGACCGTCATTCTCGACGAAGGACAGCAGATCAAAAACCCCGATTCAAAGGCGGCCAAGTGCGCCCGTGAATTGAATTCCGAGAACCGTCTGGTCCTCACCGGTACTCCGATCGAGAACCGCCTCATGGATATGTGGTCTCTCATGGCCTTCGCCATGCCGGGCGTTCTGGGAACCCGCGCTTACTTCAAGCGCCGCTTCGACAAGCGAAAGGATCCCAGTAGCCAAATCCGTCTCGCTGCGAGACTTCGTCCTTTCCTTCTGCGCCGAACGAAGGGGCAGGTGGCCAAGGATCTTCCGCCAAGGACGGAGGAAGAGGTGTTCGCCGGAATGGAGGGAATCCAAGAAGAACTCTACAAGGCCGAACTCAAGCGCATTCAGAAAGCTCTTCTCGGACTCGACTCCGACGAAGCGGTCAAGAAGAACAGCTTTGCGATCCTTCAGGGCCTCATGCGTCTCCGTCAGATTTGCTGTCACCCCGGTCTCATCGATCCGAAGTGGATCAGGGAAGAGAGCGCCAAGATGAGTGCGCTCTTTTATCTCCTCGATCAGCTGCGTGACGAAAATCACAAGGTGCTCGTCTTCTCCCAGTTCGTCTCGATGCTCGACATCATCAAGACTCGTCTGGAGGTCGAGAGCCGTCCCTTCAACTACCTCACCGGTCAGACCAAGGACCGGAAAGGGGAGATCGAGAAGTTCCAGACGAACAAGGGACCTTCCGTATTCCTTCTCTCGCTCAAAGCGGGTGGTGCCGGCCTGAACCTAACCTCGGCTTCTTACGTGATCCTTTACGATCCTTGGTGGAACCCTGCGGTGGAAAACCAGGCAATCGACCGGACCCACCGCATCGGCCAGAAGAACAAGGTCATCGCATACCGACTCCTCACCCGCGACTCGGTGGAGGAGAAGATTCGAATCCTGCAGCACCAGAAGACGGCCCTTGTGACCAATATTCTGGGCGACGAAGGCTTTGCCAGCAATCTCGGTGTCGACGACCTTCAGTTTATCCTTAGCCATGGCGGGGGAGATGAAGACGAATTGGTGCCACCACCGCCGTCGACGAATACCCCGTCTGCAAAGAAGGCGGCCGCTAGAAAAGCCGCAAGAGACAAATAGGATCCAACCAATCAACCATCCCGTTCTGCCTTTGGTGGAACGGGATTTTTTTTTTGCTCATTCTTTAGTAATGGGTATTTAGAGATGTTGGATGTTAATATTTCATCAATTTAATAGTTGTTTCTTTAGGGTTGGGGATATGCTGAGGCCTTTGAATCATTCGCGAGCTTTGACTGGTCGAAAAGGCACGACGAAGGATTACGGATGTGGTGGAATCGAAGCAAAGCGGAGATGGACGCTCCTCAGAGTGACCGAAAGGCAAGGGGTAGCCGCAGTCAAATGGCCATGGATGCTGAAGGTGGTGACAGCCCGCCCGCTTTGACCATTCGACCGACCCACGGGAGGCTAGTCCGTTCATCGAAACGCTTTGAAGTGGGGCGACGACGAACACCAGAGCAGACCTTGACGGAAGGCTTTCATTGCAGGTTCAACAGCGTGCGCACATTGTCTGACAACATGAAATGACAACATGAAATGGGTTATAGCCGAACCAAGGCAGTCGACCTGAATGGCGATGGTCGGCTCGACGCCGTCTCCGTGATGAGGACGCATATCAATTGGAACCCGTATGGCTTCCTGACCGTAGCGCTCAACACGGGGAACGATCCCAACGGGGTGCCCCAGTTTTCCACGGTCCATAATTATCTTCCGGCGTGGGATGTCCGCTCGTTTACGGCGGGAGACCTGAATGGTGATGGTATTGACGATTTCATTACCGGTTTCGCCTATGGCCAGCTGCAGGTGTATCTGAGCAACGGCGATGGTTCCTTGACCCAAGGCCAAGCCACGGGAATTTCATTTTTTGGCGCGGCCGTTGCCGGCGGGACAATTGCGGATGTGAACGGTGACGGTAATGCCGATTTCATTGTAACGACCGGCCAGGGGACTGGAGCGACCGATATATTCTTTGGCAACGGAGACGGCACCCTTCAGGCACCGGTGGTTTTGACCAGCGATTCCGCGACCATCGTTGCGGCGGCGGATGTAAACAATGATGGCTCGTTGGACATTGTTCGAGGTTTTGGCAACGGTTCGGTGTCGGTGAGTCTCAATACGGGCACCGGCAGCTTCGGCAGCCCGACCTCATTCACTACCGTGGCTAGTGGTGGAGTTAACGGGTTTTTCATATCCGACGTCGATGGTGATGGCAATTTGGACGCGGCGTTGAGTCTCTATTGGGCCGGCCAAGTCGTTATTGTTTTAGGAAACGGCGACGGGACCTTTGGCGCGTCCTATTCGTATGGCGGCATTCCGAATGCTATTGATGTGACACTAGCTGACTTCACTGGCGATGGTAAGCCCGAAATAGCCTCGGTCAGCGCGGCGGGCTATGGCGGCCAGACCTTCCGGGTGCTAACAAACACCACGCCCGCGCCAGCACCGACGCTACCGACCCAAACGCTGACCCTGTTGGGTGGCGTCGGAAATGCGGGCGATTTTGCTCAAAATACGGAATTTTTCAATCCCACCACCGGTGAGTGGCAGCCAGCTTACTTGGTAGAAAAAAGTCCCACGCAAGTGCATGATTGGGGAGTGCTCCCGGGCACTACCCGTTGGATCAACTATATTCCTTCGATTATTTCGGACTCAGACGTGAGCACAGACCAAAATAATCCCGATTGGTATCTCTATCGCGTGCGCTTTAATGTCCAAGCGGACGCCGTTAATCCGACCATGTCATTCTCAGTCAAAGCTGACAATTTTGCCGCGATTGATATTAATGGGGTGAGCACCGGGGCTGTGATCGAAGGTCAGGCGAACGGCATAAATGCCGATGCATTATTCTCTCAGAACGTCGTGCCCGGTGAGAACACCATCACTATCGATGTGGGTGATTATGGAGGCCTGAATGGTTTCAATTACCGCATCGATCTCACGGTGGAATCGGCCGAACCACTGGAAGTGATTGAACCCGAACCAACCGATACGACTTCCCCGGTGATCACAGTGCCGGATGATATCATCGCAGAAGCCACGAGTGCGGCGGGTGCAACTGTCTCCTATGCAGCAGCCACCGCTACCGATGCCGTGGGCGTAGATTCCATCACCTACAGTGCGGCTAGCGGCAGCACGTTCGCCCTTGGCACCACCACGGTGGTTGTAGAAGCCGCTGACGCGGCGGGTAACTCCAGCAGTGGCTCGTTTGATGTCACTGTCGAGGACACCACCGCTCCGGAAATTGCGAGCGTCGCGCCATCGATCACGACGATCTGGCCGCCCAATAAGAAGATGATCCCGGTTTCCGTCACCGTTGATGCCGCTGACGCCGTCGGTGTGGTTTACACCCGGATTGTTTCCGTGAGCTCCAATCAGACTGACCGTCGGACCCAGTGGGAGATCACGGGTCCGTTGACCGTCAACCTCCTCGCCAATCGCAACGGCAAGGAAGGGGCTCGTATCTACACGATTACCGTCGAAGTTACCGATGGCGCGGGTAACACCACCACGGCGACCTGCGCCGTGACGGTGCCGCACGACCAGGGCAAGAGTGGAAAGTAAGTTGTGACCGAATGATTTGGATCTAGATAGAGTGTATCCCAAATCCGACCGTCCCAGCAACCACGGGAAAAAGCGGCCCTTAAGAAAATGACAAGGAGGGCGTTTTTGCCCTCCCTGTCGCAAAAAAGGCCTCTATAATTGGTTTGCAACAACAAATTATGACCGTTTTGCCCAGGGCGATCAGGCTAGGGAGAGGAGGCGTTCGCGGTAGGTGCGGTTCATGAGCGCGCGGCGGCGCTTTGCCGGGAGGCTTTCTTTGATTCCCGGGTCTTCTTTGAGGATGTTGAGCACGATGCGACGCACTGTCCCTAGGTTCTTCGCGGCGTTGGCTTTTCGGGTTTGGTTGTGATCTTCTCGGAAGCAGGTGTCCAAGACCCAGTG
>Ga0209702_10000118_pt1 | contig 146736 bp, 123 predicted proteins | sample FRY01_FD_187210 | JGI IMG/M metagenome (GOLD analysis project Ga0209702, IMG submission 187210) | Freshwater microbial communities from Lake Fryxell liftoff mats and glacier meltwater in Antarctica - FRY-01 (SPAdes) (version 2) | ecosystem: Environmental > Aquatic > Freshwater > Ice > Glacier...
CATCGGTAACCGTTACTGTGAAGCTGTCTGCACCGTTGTAGTCCGCGTTGGGCGTATACGTCCACGCACCCGTGGCCACATTGATACTCGCCGCCCCGTTGCTGGCCGCCCCTGTCACCGTAAAGTAACTGCCATCAGTAAGACCATCTGTGTCGCTGGCCGTCAGTGTGCCCGTGATCGCCCCGCCATCCTCCGCGCCCGTGCCACTGGTATTACCACCAATCACAGTCGACGCGCAGCCTGCCGCGGCCGCCGTGAGTTCCGCCGCCGCAGCAGCAGCGTTGGAAACAAATACCAAATCGGTGGCCTCAATCCGGGTGTCAACCGTGGCCATCAGTGTCAGCTCGCCCGCGGTAATGCCATCACCACCCGATTCGAGATACTGATAAATCGCCGAACTGTTGGCGTCGGTGACAATAAAGAAAGCGACGACGCCGTTGCTGGCGTTGGTCCAAGTCGCCCCGGCCTGCAGTTGGGCCGCCGACTCGGCCACACTGTCCGCAGCGCCAGTCACGACCGAGTCCAAGAAATAAACATTTCCTGCAGTCACCGTTAAGGCACCGGTCACGGCCGTGGTTGCGGTTTGCGTCGTCATGGCGGCCAGATTGAGCTTGTCAACGCCCGTCGTGAATTGGGTGATGGTGTCGCTGCCGTTGGTTGCCGCATTGGCGCCGAAAATGACGGTATCGATGTCGCCTCCGTCCGCCCCGAGCGCGATGCGGTCATTGCCGGCACCACTGTCGATGATGTCTGCGCCCGCACCCGCCGTGATGATGTCATCTCCCTCGCCACTGAAAATGATGTCTGCACCCGCACCCGTGGTGATGATGTCGTGGCCCGCACCACTGACGACGATGTCTGCACCATCACCCGTAGTGATCGTGTCATGGCCCGCACCACTGATGACGATGCCTGCACCATCGCCCGTGGTGATGGTGTCGTCGCCGGTGCCGGTGGTCACTTTGTTGTCGCCGACGCCTGCGGTGATGGTGTTGTTGCCGTCGCCGCCACAGATGATGGCGTTACCGGCGCCCGTCGTGATGGTGTCGTTTCCGGTGCCGGTGGTCACTTTGTTGTCGCCAGCGCCTGCGGTGATGGTGTTGTTGCCGTCGCCACCACGGATGAAGGCGTTGCCGGCGCCCGTCGTGATGGTGTCGTTTCCCAACAGCGTGTGGATGATGGCGTTGCCGGCTGCCGTCGTGATGGTGTCGTTTCCGCCCAAGCCGTAAATGGTGAAGTCGCCCGCACCGGCGGTGTAGGTATCATTACCCGTTGTCAGGTTAATCTCAAACGATGCCTTTTCAACAGCAATCGAGACGCCGTCAATCTGCAGCACCGCATGGTCATTATCAAGCGCAAATCCGAGCTTATTTGTGTCCTGTCCAGTCAGTCGCGCCGCAAACACCTGCCCTTCATCGCCTGGGGAATCGTTGTTACCATTTAAATGTCGATCCAGCGCGTGTCCAATCTCTTCCAGCAACACCTGGCGGATAAAGTCGCTGCTGAAACCCATGTTGATCCAGTCGGCATTGACATAAATACGCTCGCTACCGGTGTGTCCCACTGCGGCATAGGCGGCCAGTGCGCCGTTAAGATCCGCGCTGCTGCGCAGTTCTATAACAATGCCGAACCCTTCGCCGCCCAGCAGGTCAGCAATTGCAGCAGCGTTGGCAGTAAACGTTTCGGGGTCAGTGCCGGCATTACCAAACACTTCCTGCAGCAGTGGCAGATAATGTTCCGCGTCTGTCGGCGCACTCAGCAGTTGCTCAACCTGCGCCAGCGCAGTTTCCCAGGTATCTATGGCTACCGGGTTGTTAAGCAGAGCAGCACCTTCGATGATCAATTGCTGCGGAACACTATTATCAGTGTCAGCGTTATCAGAGTCAGAGCTATCGCTGGCAATGTTATCGGTGTCAGCCGCATCGCTTTCTAAGGTATCGTCGCGATTCTCATAAGCAGGCCCATAGACGGCCGTCTCCAGCGCGCTGATCACCAGGTCGGAATCTGACGTGAACAGCGTAGAATCGGTGACCAGCGTGTCGGCCACATCGGCCATGCCGGCGCCATCGAACATGAAGCGCGGTTCCAGCGCCATCAAACCAGGCGAGGAGCGCACCAGTTGATTTTTCTTCGAATTTTGTTTACCTGCTGCCTTCTTTGCTGCTGCAGCTTTTTTATCCGATTTAGACTTCATGTTAATCCCTCACTCTATGGGGCTATCTGCTGTGCATTATTTTTTCGGTAGTACTTCAGCCGGTCTTACAATTATTGTTCATTTCGCGATCTAAAGGCCTGTCGGTACGCTCAAGAGCACGGTGCCACTCATTCCTGCAATCAGTTCCGGATGCTGCCCCTCAAACGAGGCAGAGACCTTAACGGACTGACTCACAGGGTCCACACGTGCACCAATTCGATTAAGTTTTGACGCATACGATTTACCGGTTTCATCGATCATCACTTCAAAAGCAAAGTCCTTCGTCATCCAACTCAACCAGCGCGAAGGCACGATAAACTCGAGTTCCAGATTGCTGTCATCCAGAATGTCGAGCAAAGGGTCACCCACCTGCACGAACTGCTTCGCACGCACCAGCTGATCCGCAATACGGCCGGAGAAAGGCGCACGGATTTCGCACTTGGACAGAAGCGCCTGGTTAAACGCAACTTCAGCCTGAGCTTTATCCAGCTCGGCCTGCGACAGATCCAGCTCCAGCTTGCCCACCGAGTTCAGTTCATCCAATCGCAGATTCGCGGACGCCACACTCTGTGCTGAGCGCTCCTGAGCCTGGGCTTTTTGCAGCTGTGCCTCTTGCAGCGAACAATCCAGCGCAATCAATACCTGCCCGGACCTGAAAGAGCCGCCCTCCTGCACGCTGATACTGCTGATAATTGCACTCACCTCAGAGGCCAGAGTGGTGTATTGCAGGGGGATCAACTGGCCGCGGATCTCCTGGCGCTCTATTGCCGACTGCGCATGCGCCGTGTTAGTCGCCTGCCCTGAAAGCAGCCCTGCGCACAGCAGGCCGATTAAGACAAACATGGGAACCACTCGTTTCTTCATAAACATAGCGCTCAACTCCTGTAATCCATTTCTTTGAACATCTGTATCTGCTGGATTAATTCTTCCAGACTCATCTCGCTGACATTGCCGATCGGTGCTTCCGTCCCCAACGTGTATTCAAGTCTGGCCAGGGAGGCCTGCGTCTCCGCCCATGCCTGGTAGCGGCGCAACAAACTCAGCAGAGCTGCGGTTTCGCTGTTGATGACATCGAGCGTACTTTGCAGGCGAGCCTCCTCGCGATTGGTGACCTGCGCCAGCAGACGTCGATCCGCATCCCATATCTGCTCGGCACGACGGAACTGGCCGATGGAATTGGCAAACTGCAGACGAGCCAGGTGCAGCTGAGCCAGCACCGCCATCTGCATGGCCATGCGGCGCTGGTCGGCCAGCACCACACCGGATTCGGCCAGATTCAATCTGGCGGGAGCGCTGAGCAGGCTGAACAGATTAAAAGACAACTGCGCACCAATCTGGTCCCAGTTGCTATTCACCAGGAAGCGATCAGTATCGTAATTAATGTTGTAGTCGAAACTCAGGTTAGGGAACAGCCCCACCAACGTCTTGCGCACCTCCAGGCGGGCAATGCTGGCGTTGTAATGCTGTTCGCGGATGTCAGCATTCTGGCCCATGGTTATTTCCTCCATGGTTTCAATGGACACCTGCAGCAACTGAGCGTTCAGGATCATATCCGGCTCATTGACGCGGATAGTTACTCCCAGAGGGGCATTGATCAGCGCAGCCAACTCGATCTGGGCAGTGGAGAGCTCCTGGCGAATGGCTTCCAGCAGCCGCAGATTTTCCAGCAACTGGCGCTGATAACGGAGGTTTTCCACCGGGTCGCTGACCAGCTCCAATTCTGCCTGGCGTGCATCGCGCAGCGCACTCTCTGCCATTTCAATGGCATCACGAACCTCGCCCTCCATCTGCTGGGCACTGGCAGCACGCCAGAACGCGATATGCACATCCTGTTTGACCAGGTGCATGGCTTTGCGACGCCTCTCATACGCTATCACCACACGATCACCTTGCTGCTGGGCATTGTAATAGCCCATACCCAGATCCAGCAGGCTCCAACTGACGCCAGCATTGGAGAGCACATGGTCTTTCTCTTGAGAGATAAAACGCGAAGGGGATTCCTCACCGGTGGCGCTGTCCCTGCTCTGGCTGATACGGTCGTTGTTGCGGCTGGTATAACCGGCCTGGGACAGCATCGCTGGCAGCATGTCGTAATTGTTGACATCGAGCTGATTGAGCTCTAATGCCTGCTCCATCATTCGGGTACGGACACCGGTATTGTATTTCAGCGCTCTGGCGAGAGCCTCATCAAGAGTCAGCTCCAAGACCAGCGGCGGCACTTCCTGGGATACGCGCGTGCGATCAAGCCGCGCCTGCTGCATCAGGGCGACGTCCGTAATTGCTTCGGGCTGCACCATCACACAGCCCGTCAGGCTCAGCAGGCTGAAAGCAGCCATACTCATCAGTTTTCCAACTGCTCGCATCAATGCATCCGTTTCTTCTAATTCTTAAAAATCAGCCATATACCCACTGTGGCCAAAGGTATGGCGGGCACCTTGGCATAGTAATGGTTGTTTCGTGAAACTCAAAAACTAAATGGGGGAGAAATAGGGTGCTTTTGATGTGCGTCACAAATACTTAATTAAGTTGTGTTGATGGGTGAGAGCAGCCAAACCGTGCGCTGCCGCAGATCAACCAGGTCAGCTGCAGTGTTGAGTTACAGGTCATATACGCGGCATTCAGCTGCCCGGTTCAGGCTTAGCCGGTCTTGCCCATCAGAACTATTCCGGCAAGGATAAAGCCAGCCCCGGCCAGTTGATAAACAGTGATCACTTCATTGAACACAAAACGCCCAATGACCAGAACCAACAGCACCGAGAGGCCGGTATAAACCGGGTACAAAGTTGATACCGGACTGCTGCGCAGGACCAGTATGTAGTAGAAAAAAACCAGACCGTAGATAGCCAGCGAGAGCAGCACATAACGCCACTGCTCCAACATCAACTGCATATAGTTGCTGTGCGTCTGCACGGACACCCATTTCAACAGGCCATGGGATGAGGCCAGCAGGAAAGCCAGCAGAAACGCATGCGTTAACAGAACAGTATATTTACTCACCGCGTCTCATCCAGGTTGCTTTTATTTTTGTCCAGCAGATAAGTCGGACGCTTTTTGACTTCATCGTAAATCTTGCCAACGTAGATGCCGATCATCCCGACGCTGAACATCAAAATGCTGCCAATCAACAGTATCAGTAATATCACGGTGGTAAATCCATCCACCGCATTGCCGGCAAGTTTATCAAACAGCGCAATACTGCCAATTACCAGGCTGATCACAAAAGTGAGGCCTCCGAGCAGAGTAACAATCTGCAGCGGAAATGCGGTGAATGAGGTAATCGAGGATACGGCATACCGAAACAGCGCCATATTGCCCCACGAGGAACGCGCACGGACAGAAGCAGGCACATCGAAAAATATCCGCGCAGTTGGGAAGCTCATCCACTTGACCAGACCGCGGAAGAAACGGTTATGCTCGGGCAGACGGCAGTAAGCTGTGACCACCTGCTTATCCAGCAGTTTAAAATCGGTATCACCACTGATACTCAAGGTGGTCAGAAAGTTGAACAACCGGTAGTAACTGCGTACCAGCAGGTTTTTTGTCAGGGTCTCATCCCCTCTGGATGCTTTGACTGCCTCCACCACCAGGTAACCCTGTTGCCAGCGTTCAAGCATTTCTGTCAGTAATGCGGGAGGGTGCTGCAGATCGCTGTCCATTACGATAACTGCATCGAAATCTTCCGCATTGCTTAGACCCGCCAGTATTGCTGCTTCTTTGCCGAAATGGCGACTCAGACTCAGCAGCCTGATATTGTGATCCAGCAGTCCCCTCTTCAATACCACGTCCGCAGTCTGATCCGAGGAACCATCATCGACCACAATAAGCGTGAACTTTACCGCACTGTCTACCTGGTCGTGAGCATGAGCATGATTAAGAGCGTGATCAAGACTATGAGCCTGCGTATAAGCAAGAGTGTGACTCAGAATCACGGACAGATTGGCATCAATGTCAGCCGCTTCATTCAGCACCGGAATAATGATTGCAACAGATTTCATACGCTAGTCTCTCAGCCAGTTAACAGCGGCAGCATCAGGGCGGATCCGCTGCTGGGTTGAATACGTCATCCATCCCTCTGCTGAGGTATAACGCAGATAAAAAGGCGCATTATCCGGCAGAGTTACGCGCAGACGTCCGGCCGCAGGCGCAGGAATAACACCAATCACATCGGACACCACATGATAAACGCCTGTGTCGTAAGGCCCGAACTGCCAGGAAAAATAACCGTTCCGATAATCAAAGTTCAGCGCCAGGGGTGCTAGCGCAGCAAGATGCTGCTGATGAGCAGCAATCTTTTGTGGTATGGAAGCACTGACATCCCGCATGCACATGCATTCTCTATCCAGCGCCCATAACTCAGTAACGCTGCTATCCAGATAAATGGCGTCCACCACGGGCCGGGGTGAAGTCTGCGTCAACAGACGCGTCTTCAAATCCTGCAAGCCCGTGAAGAACCAGAATGAGGGCAGCAGACTTTCTGAAGGAATGAATGCGGTGGCAGCATCCTCTGCCCAGATGAATTTAGCCTGCACATCAAATTCCTCGGCCACCGCCGCAACCGACTGCCGCGCACTCATGCCATGAATCAGACTGATCATCAGCAGCACGGGCAAGGCCGCGTAAACGAGCACTATCGGTGCCGCACGATCCAGATCAGTGCACCTCTTTATCAGCCGTTCGGCAAAGAACGCCAACGAAAAACTCAGCACTACCCACAGCAGCAACAGATAGCGATCCGGGCTGTTGATCCCCGGAGAACTCACCAGCGGCACCAACGGAATTAACACCAATGCCGCAGTCAGCAACACCACTACCAGCCAGGAGCGGGCCAGTACCGCGTAAAACCCAAGCATCAGCAGATAGATAATCCCCGCCGCCGGCCACAAACCACCCAGCAGTAAGTCAGGAAAATTCGCAAAGCTTTGCATCACGTCAATAATAAAAGCGCTGTTCAAATACTCGCTGCTCTCGACATAGCCGCCGCTCAGCGTGCCGAGCATAGAAGCCCGCCACGCGGTATAGGCGGCCGCAATGATAATAAACGGCAACGCCGCGCGCAGACGTTGCCGCCAGACTGACTCCGGCAGAAACGGCAGCAACAGCACCAGCGGCACATAGATTTCTTTGGCGGTTATTGCCAGCACGTATAAAATTGCGCTGACGGCCAGCAGGCTTGTAGAGCCGGTGCGCAGATAGCGCACAAACAGGTATAGCGACAGCAGGCAGAACAGCAGGCCTTCAATGTAGTGGCGGGTCATCAATTGCTCAGTGACCAGTTGCGAAGGCGCTCCCAGCAGAAATAGTACCGCGCCAAAAAATGCGAAATCGCGTCTGAGCCATAATGTCATACACAGATACAGCGCAATTGCTGCCGCTGCCAGAGCCAGCAGTTGATGCAGGTAAAATGCGCTCGGGTTCATGCCAAACAGGATCAGATCACTTTCAAAGGACAGGATCAGCCAGGGCGTCAGATTGGCCGGTGAAAACTGCTGCCAGACCTGGGGATTAATGAAGTCATCTATAATTGAGTATTGATGAAGATGGAGCAGGATCTGCGGATCATCCCAGCGCCAGTTTCCAGACAGCACACTGAAATTGAGTAGCACCGTCAGGCCCAGCAGCAGGCCAGCTCTGAACAGATCGTTTCTCGACACCCTCATGTCTTGAAATACTCTGGCAATAACGTCACTGCGGTTTCTCCTCGGAAGAGTGGGCATAGTAGTTTGATAAACCAGAGAAATCAAAAGAAGCTGCAGGCTCCCGCTGCGGGGGTATAGTGTGGTAATTTAGACAGCATGACCAACGCTCTGAACTGGTCCCCGCAGTAAACCCAAATCCCAAGGACTACAAAATGAGAATCGGTGTTTTATCCCGCAACAGTAAACTGTACTCAACAAAAAGGCTGGTAGAGGCGGCGCGGGCGCGAGGGCATGAGGCGCGGGTCATCGACGTTCTGAAATGTTATATGAACATTACCGCCAATAATCCCACCGTGCATTTTAAAGACAAAGGCGATCCTGAATCGCTGGAATTCGATGCGGTAATTCCACGCATAGGCGCCAGCGTCACTTTGTATGCCTGCGCCGTGCTGCGGCAATTTGAAGTCTGCGGCACTTACTCGGTCAACGAATCCATTGCCATCACCCGCTCGCGCGACAAGTTGCGCGCTCATCAGTTGCTGGCGCGGCGCGGCATTGGTCAGCCGGTGACCAGCTATGCTCACTCAGCGGATGCCACCAATGATTTGATCGCCTCCGTCGGTGGCGCTCCACTGATAGTCAAGATCATGCAAAGCACGCACGGTAATGGTGTGGTGCTGGCGGAAACCAAAAAGGCAGCAGAGGCACTGATCACTGCGTTTCGCGGCTTACAGGCCGATTTTCTGGTGCAGGAATTTATTAAGGAAGCCGGCGGTGCGGACATCCGCTGTTTTGTCATTGGCGACAAGGTGATTGCGGCGATGCAACGCAATGCGGCACCGGGTGAATTCCGCTCTAATCTGCATCGTGGCGGCACGGCTCAGGTAGTAAAACTGCGACCGGATGAACGTAAACTTGCCGTTAAGGCCGCTCAGGTCATGGGTCTGGACGTCGCGGGAGTGGATATCATTCGTTCCAACCACGGACCGCTGGTGCTTGAGGTCAATTCATCACCAGGTCTGGAAGGCATTGAGCGCGCTACCGGTAAAGATATCGCCGGCGCGATCATCGAGTACATCGAAAAGGATTCTTTGAAAGGCCCTAACAAGATGAAGGGCAAGGGTTGATCCCAGGGTTGATTCCAGGGGTGGTTCAAGAGTTGATTCAAGAGGGCTAATTCCAAGGATGGGGCAAGGGTTGATCCCAGGGGTTAATTCAAGCCCCCTCCACCTCTTCATCGCGGCAGCGGTGGCAAGCGACCGGACGTCCATAGACTTCGGCTTGCAGGCTGAGCATTGGAATCAACGCAGGCGTATCTATTCTGCAGCGATCCATAACCTCCGGGCAGCGGGTATGAAAACCGCAGCCTGAGGGGGGATTGATTGGCGAGGGAACATCACCCACCAGAACCTGCCGCTGCGTTTTATGGTGCGGATCCGGCACCGGAATCGCAGAAATCAATGATTTCGTATAAGGATGCTGAGGGTTTCGATAGAGATTCTCACCGTCACCAATTTCAACAATTTTGCCCAGATACATAATCGCGATGCGGTCGGAGATATGTTTCACCACCGCTAGATCGTGGGCGATAAACAGATAGGACAGATTCAGTTCGCGCTGCAGATCAATTAACAGGTTCAGGATCTGACTTTGAATAGAGACATCCAGAGCAGAAACGGGTTCATCGCAGATTATCAGCCGCGGGTTCAGCGCAATCGAACGTGCGATACCGATACGCTGGCGCTGACCACCGGAAAACTCAAACGGGTAACGTGTCACTGAGCGGGCCGGCAGGCCCACGAGATCGAGCAATTCGGCAACACGCTTTTGTCGCCATGCACTGTCCCCCATCTTCTGCACTACAAAGGGCTCGGCCAGAATATCCCCCACTGTATGCCGTGAATTCAAGGACTCCATCGGGTCTTGGAAGATCATCTGGATATCACGACGCACCGGCATCAGCGCTTTGCGGGAAAATCTGCTGATATCCATACCATCAAACAAAATTGACCCAGAGGTGGGCTGATAAAGCCGCGCAATGCAGCGCCCCAACGTCGATTTACCGCAGCCTGATTCACCCACCAGCCCCAGAGTTTCACCCGGTTTGATGCTGAAACTTACCCCATCAACGGCTTTGTTATATTTGCCAGTGCGCATAAAAACACCTTCCTTAACGGGAAAGTGCATTTTCAAATCATTTACCTGCAACAGGGCTGCGGCCGACTCAGACATATTTTTTACACTTCCCTTGCGGTGCGCAGATTGCGCCATTCAAAACAACTGACTTCATGGGCCAGAGTGCCGTTGGCTGTGGCAGACACTGCCTCTATCGCCGGCACTGAGCGGCTGCACTCTGGCTGACGATAAGGGCAGCGATTTTCAAAGCGACAACCGGCAGGCAGATCGCGCAGCCCTGGCACCATGCCCTCAATCGTATTCAAATGCGATTTGGGTGGCGTGTCGAGGCGCGGAATGGAGTGCAGCAGGCCCTTGGTATAGGGATGCGTGGGGTGATCAAAAATATCGTAGACGCTACCCATTTCAGCTACTTTCCCGGCATACATCACCACCACGGATTGCGAGGTTTCGGCAATCACGCCCAGGTCATGGGTAATCAGAATCACCGACATACCCATATCATTCTGCAGTTCTTTGATCAGTTCCAGAATCTGTGCCTGGATGGTCACATCCAGCGCTGTCGTTGGCTCATCTGCAATCAGCAGACTCGGGTTGCAGGCCAGCGCCATCGCAATCACCACGCGTTGTCGCATGCCGCCGGACAGCTGATGCGGGTACTCACCCATGCGGATGTCCGGTGAAGGAATCCCGACTCGCTCCAGCATCGCTGCTGAATCGCGCAAGGCCTGGTGCGCACTGATTTTCTTATGCAGCAGCAACACTTCGGCCAGTTGACGACCAATGGTATGCACAGGATTCAGCGCCGTCATCGGCTCCTGAAACACCATGCCAATGTGGGCGCCACGTATCTTTTCCATCTCGGCAATACTGAGACGGGTCAGGTCCTGACCTTTGAAGATTATCTGACCACCGACTATCTGCCCCATCGGTTGTGGCAGCAAGCGCATGATTGATGAGGCCGTCACGCTTTTGCCGCAACCGGACTCACCAACGATACCAACAGTTTCTCCGGCTTTTACAGAAAAACTGATGTCATCAACCGCTCGCACCCGACCTTCATCGGTATCAAACTCGGTGATGAGATTACTGATCCGCAGTAAGGGTTCGGACATCTATGGCACTACTCTGAATTGATCATAAACTTTGATCTGCGGTTCAAAGGTGCGGCCATCGCGGCGCGCTGCCAGAGTTTCTGCTTTCATTTCAGTGTCGATCCAATGCACAAACAAATCGTCAAAACTACCGCTTAAGGTGGTGCGCATATGACTGAAACCTTCCGGATAACGCATCCAGCGCCAATGGCCCATGCGGAAGAATTCCTGTACATAACCGGGGACAAAGGAGGCATTGTCATACAGAAATTCGTCAATACGGCGAGACAGTGCCAGCATCTCATCGTAATCTGAGGAGGCATCGTACTGCTCAATCATCGCGTCGAGTTCACGGCTGGCGACTAACTCCAGATTATTGGTTTGCACCTTGACCGTTCGGTCCGGGTTGACACTGCCATCTTCCAGGAACGCATTATCGTAGGCATTGGATGAATGGTAGAGTTCCCAATAACGTGGGTACATTTCAGCTGACACCGCAAAGGCAGAGAAGGTAATGTCGTGCTGCTTTTCCTGCACTTTCTGCCAGCCAGCGGTTGAGTCGAGCACTTCAATGCGGAACTCCAGCCCAGCCTTGGCAGCCTCTTCACGCAGAATCGTCAGAATATCGCTGAGCGCTTCGTATCCGGTGCTCAAGGTGAATGCCAGTCGCTGTCCCTGCTCATTCACCAGAATGCCATCCGGCCCGCGACGGGTGAAACCTGCTTTAGCAAAATGCTCCTGGGCCTTATCAATATCAAACGGCCGGGCCCGCAAGGTGGGGTGCGTAAAATCAGTAAAGCCATCTCTTGCGGTATTCATGCGGCGGAAATCACCCCGAAAGAAACTGTCGATAACCAGATCCCAGTTAGAGGCATACTGGATACCCGTGCGCACATCTTTATTATCCAGCAGTGGACGGGAGGTATTTATCCACAAGCCGTAATTAGGGCGCGGACGCTGGTTGTAAAAAATGGATTTATGGATATAGCCGTTGCTGACATCGGGATCACTGTTCGGCAGTTTGTCGTACCAGAACTCGGCCAGGTCCAGCGAATACTGGTCAAAATCGCCGCGCTTGAATCCTTCGAAACGGTTGTTGGCATCGCGCACCACACTGAACACGATACGGTCGGGGTTAAACCGATTGGCAAAGTATTTATTATCTTTGGCCCACCAGTTATCGTCGCGGGTCAGCGTAATCGAGCGACCATTGATGACGTCTTCCGGCTTGATCTGGTATGGGCTGGTGCCTGGCACCGAACGCCACTGATATCGATCAATAAAGTCATCACCCAGATCTTTGTAGATATGCTGTGGAATCGGTCGCATATCCAGCGCGTAATACAACATATCGGGCTTGGCCTCGGCCATGGTGACAGAGAGGGTATGGTCATCGTATCGGGTGATATTGGTATAGCGTTCGGCGTAAAAATTGTTGTACCAGGGTTCAACAATGTAGTCCGAGAGCATGAAGAAAAACATAAACATGAAATCATCGGCGGTAATCATTTCACCATCAGAATAGCGCGCCTCAGGATTGATGCGCACGTACACCGTTTTGGTGTCTTCCTCAACTGCCCATGCGCTGGCAAGCCCGGGGTAAAACTCCAGAGTATCGGGATGCTCATGACCTAAAGCCATGGTAACGTTATCGAGGATATAGGCGCGGAAGCCACCGGTCGCTTCAGGTCCCAGCCATCTGAGGGTGCGCGGGAAGTCCTGGATAAAGTGATACTGAGTGCCGCCCTTTGTTGCCTCAGGGGAGCCCAGATCAGGTTGATCCATACCATCTTCCCAATTGAGGTCAGAGGGCAGATCAGCCAGCGTTTTAAAGGAGAATCTATCCGGGTTCGCCGCATAGTAGGCCAGCACTTCCTCGGTATTATCGTGTTCGGGAAACTCGTCTGTATCGGAACCGCAGGCTGCCAGCATAACGATGGAAAGCAGCAGCAACAAACTGAAGCCAGGTCGCTTTATAGCGGGTCGTTGTGTACCAGATCCCGATCTACCAGGTCGTGTTGTCATATGAAAACCCTCTGAATAAATGCCTATTTGTAGACTGTAAATTTTTTCGGATCAAAAGCTTCGCGCACCGCTTCTCCAACAAAGGTGACCAGTGTCAGCACCACCACCAGGGTTGTAAACGCTGAGGTAACTATCCACGGCGCAGTACGCAGATTATTGGTTCCCTGCTTCAATAATTCGCCCAGGCTGGGAGTGGGGGCCGGTAGCCCGAAACCCAGAAAATCCAGCGCAGTGATCGCGGTAATGGCGGCGATAATCGTAAAAGGAATAAATGTCACCAGCGTCGCCAGCACATTGGGCAATATGTGCCGAAAAATGATGCGGGTATTCGACGCACCGATCACCCGCGCCGACGCCACATAATCCCTGGCTTTCTGTTTATAGGTTTCGGTGCGCATGTAATAGGTCATCGATGTCCAGGAAAACAGCACCATCACCGTCAACAAAATACTGATGCGGACAAACACACTGAAGGTCGCGGGGATTACTGAGAATATAATAATGACCATGTACAGGAAGGGAATATTGCTCCAGATCTCAATCACCCGCTGAAAGAGCAGATCGAACCAGCCACCAAAGAAGCCCATGGCTGCGCCCACAGCAACGCCGATTGCGTACACTGCCGTCAAAAACGCCAGCGCAAATAACAATGCTGTGCGGGTTCCATAAAACAGCCGGGCAAGAATATCGCGGCTGGTGGTGTCAGTGCCGAGATAATGTTTCAGCTCTCTTGATGGCGCCTCCGGCCGAAAAATTCCGGTGACTGTGTGATTCTCATTAGCGCTGTAGGGCACCAGTGGCAGCAGTACCCAGTTACCCGAACCCTGTGCTTCAAACACCTGTTGCAGATCGCGATAGTTAGTTTCGTACGAATAGCTAAGACCGAAATCAGTGCCCGGATGAAACTCGGAATAGGTTGGAAAATACAGCTCGCCTTCATAGCTGACTATTAAGGCCCGATTGTTGATCAGCAATTCGCCCACGGCAAACAGCACCATTAAAAAGGCCAGCACCAGCAGGCTGTAATAGCCGCGCTTGATCTGGCGGAAGCGGCGCAGTTTTTTCAGAGTCTCCGGATTCAATTGCAGCATTGCAGGCCTCAGCTGAAACGTATGCGCGGGTCAACCAGCGCAACCAGCACATCGGAAATAATATTGCCGATCAGCAGCAGTAAACTGGCTAACAGCACCACACCCATCACCACCGGATAATCTCTGTCCAGAATGGATGTCAGCCCCAGCAGGCCAAAACCATCAATATCAAAAATCGTCTCAATCAGGAAAGAGCCCGACACCAGCAGGGTAATGTTCTGCCCAAAAGTGGTTGCGATAGGAATCAGCGAATTTCTCATCGCATGGCGGGTGACTGATTGGCGAAATGACACCCCCTTGGAGATAGCGGTGCGGATATAGTCGGCAGCCAGATTATCCATCAGATGGTTCTTAAGCAGCAGCGTAACCAGCGCAAAACTGCCCACCAGATAACACATCAGCGGCAGTGCGGAATGTCTCAGCAGATCAGCAACCTTGCCCAGGAAGTCCTTTTCAGCAAATTGCATACTGACAAAGCCGCCCATCGGAAACCATTCCAGCTGCACAGAAAAGAACAGCAGCAGCAGCGAGCCCAGTGCATAACCTGGAATAGCATAGCCGGTGAAAATCAAAATGGAGGAGACATTATCGACCATGGTGCGGTGTCTGATCGCTTTCAGTACCCCCAGTGGAATACAGACCAGATAGGTGATCACCAGAGTGACCAGACCGTAATAGAGTGAGACCGGAAAGCGACTGCTGATGACCTGCGTAACTGGCTGGTTGTATCGATAAGAGGAACCCAGATCGCCTTTAACCACTTTGCCGAGCCAGTCGAAATAGCTGGCCACCAGAGGCTTGTCAAAGCCGTAATATTCTTTTAGCCGATTCAGCTGGTCCTGCGACAAAGCCATGTCGCGTCCCACCTGGGAACCGCCGCCACCTGAGGCCATCTGCGACTCCATGATGGCGCGCTCGAGAGGGCCACCTGGCACCAGGCGGGTGATCATAAAAACAACGATGGTTATCCCGATAAGGGTTGGAGGGATCAGCAGCAGTCTTCTAAGAAAGTAATCGCGCATATTTTATTCTATTTTCAACAATGACTTGCCGGGAATGGCACTGAGCAGAGCCTGAGTATAAGCCTGCTGTGGGGCACTGAAAATCTGATGAACACTTCCCGATTCCACCAGCCGGCCGTCCTTCATCACCACTATACGATCAGCAAGATAACGCACAACTCCCAGATCATGCGAGACAAACAACATGGTCAGGTTGAAGTTTTTAACCAGCTCTAATAGAAGATCCAGAATCTGCGCCTGAATGGTCACATCTAATGCTGACACCGGTTCATCGGCAACGATGAACTCCGGTTTGGTAGCAATGGCGCGACCAATGGCAATACGTTGACGCTGACCACCTGAAAACTCATGGGGATAACGCAGCACACTCTCTCTGGCCAGACCCACTGAATCCATCAAGCGGAACACTTCGCCATCAAGGCTTTTGCGATTGGCCATGCCATGCAGCAGTAAGGGTTCGGCCAGCGTGTCGTACACGGTCATGCGGGGATTCAAGCTGGCATAAGGATCCTGAAAGATTATCTGCATATTGCGCCGCAATGGCTTCAGCTGCTTCGCGCTCAGCCCGCACAGCTCCTGACCATTCAAAACTATGCTGCCACTGGTCGGCGACAGCAGGCGCAGAATAGAGCGGCCCAGCGTCGACTTACCTGAACCTGATTCGCCGACCAGGCCCAGTATTTCATGCCGATTAATGCTCAGTGAAACATCATCGACAGCACGAACCTGTTGCTCGCCTTTATTGCCGGCAAAGTACATGCATAGATTCTTCACTTCAACCAACGCTTCGGACTGACCTTGTGTGGCGGCCTTTTCGGTATCGGGCACGGCCGCCAGCAATTTGCGGGTATAGGGGTGCTGAGCGTTGCGAAAGATCTCATTGCGGTCGCCCTGTTCCACGAACCGACCGTTCTGCATCACTGCGATTTCGTCAGCGATATCAGCGACCACACTCAGGTCGTGACTGATAAAAATCACGCCGATATTACGGCGCTGCTGCAGCTCCTTCAGCAGTTTAAGTATCTGCGCCTGCACGGTGACATCCAGTGCGGTGGTGGGTTCATCGGCGATGATGATCTGCGGCTCTGTTATCAGCGCCATCGCGATGACTACGCGCTGACGCATGCCGCCTGAAAACTCGAAGGGCCAGGAATTCATGCGCTGAGCGGCATCGTGGATGCCGACCTCTTCCAGCGTCTGCGTCGCTTTCGCCCATGCCTCACGGCGGCTCATGCCAAAGTGCAGTTGCAGCGGTTCAATTAACTGATCTCCGATCGTCAGATAGGGATTCAGCGAGGTCATCGGGTCCTGGAAAATTATGGAGATGCCTTTGCCGCGCACCTTGCGCAGTTCGGCTTCGCTCAAGGTCAGCAGATCCTTGCCGTCGAACATCGCGTGGCCGGATTCAATGCGGCCAGGAGGTTTTGGTATCAGCCCCAGCAGACTGTAGCATGCCACTGATTTACCGGAACCTGATTCGCCAATGATTGCCAGCGTCTTACCGGATTCCACTTGAAAGCTGATGCCGTCCACTGCCTTCACCACGCCATTGCGGGTGTGAAAGTAGACTGCCAGATCTTTAACGTCCATGAGTGCCATTATATTTCCCGGAGGATCAGTCCTTCGAAGTCCGGGGGTCCAGTGCGTCGCGCAGACCGTCCCCGAGAAAGTTAAGTGCAAAAAGTGTCATTGCCAGCGCCAGGCCGGGAAATATAAGTAACCAGGGATATTCTTCCATCGACTCAACCCCATAAGAAATCAATACGCCCCAGGAGGACTCCGGCGGCTGAATGCCGAGCCCAAGAAAGCTCAAAAAAGCCTCCAGCAGCATCACGTTCGGTATGGTCAGTGTGGTGTAAACGATAATCGGACCGAGCACATTAGGCAGCACATGTTTACGAATAATGGCGCCCGGTCCCAGACCGATAGAAATAGCGGCTTCGATATATTCCTGTTGCCGCAGACTCTGAACCTGCCCGCGCACGATACGCGCCATGGTCAGCCATTCGACCGCGCCAATGGCGAGGAATAAGAGCAGCAGATTGCGGCCAAAAACCACCATCAGCAGAATGATGAAAATCATGAACGGCAGCGCGTAAAGAATGTCGACCAGACGCATCATCACCGCATCGACGCGGCCACCCACATATCCAGCGATAGCGCCATAGGTGACGCCAATCAGCAGGGCCACAGCAGTGGCGATAAAACCTACCATCAACGACACCCGTCCGCCGTACAAAATCCGCGTCAACATGTCACGGCCAAAGTTATCCGTTCCCAGCCAATGCGCTGCTGATGGGGGCGTGGCCCCCAGACGCAGATTCTGCTCCTCATAACCGTAGGGAGCTATCCACGGCGTAATGAGAGCAAGGAACATAATCAATGCAAGAAAAAAAAACCCGAGCATCGCAAGACGGTTCTTCCGCAGCCGCGTCCAGCCGTCCTGCCACAACGACACCCCTTTGGGAAATGCCTCAACGTCCGCTATCAATAAGGTTGAATTTTTAAGAGTGCTCATGAATGGGCTCTACTTCCTGAATTGGTAGCGAAGCCGCGGATTGAGCCACGCTGCAACGACATCAGACAATAAATTGAACACGACAATCAATGAGGCCAGGAATACGGTGGTACCCAGGATCATGGTGTAATCGCGATTGAAGGCGGCCTGTACATAAAACCGTCCGAGGCCAGGAATCTGAAAAATCGTCTCCACCACAAACGAACCGCTGAGCAGACCCGCAAAGGCCGGGCCCAGAAAACTGATCACCGGCAGCAGGCCGCCACGCAAGGCATGTTTTGCAATCACCACATGCTCGGGCAAGCCTTTGGCACGCGCAGTACGCAGATAATCCTGGGATAAGACCTCGAGCATGCCGCTGCGACTCAAACGCGCAATATAGGCGGCATATCCGGCGCCCAGCGTTAGACTCGGCAATATCTTGTCCCCTGCCGCATTGCCCCAGCCTGATACCGGCAGCCAGCCCAGCCCGATGCCAAAGATCAGCACCAGCAGGGGCCCCAGCAAAAAGGAAGGCATGCAGATACCCACCATGGACAGACTCATGGGGATATAGTCCTGCAGGGTATTGGGTTTTAGCGCGGCGAAAACACCTGCCAGCGTGCCGATGACCAGAGCGACCAGCAGCGCATACAGGCCCAGCTCAGCGGTAATCGGCAGACCCTGAAGAATCAGTTCACTGACATCCCGCCCCGGGTAACGAAAGGAGGGTCCCATATCACCGCGTGCAAGGTCACTCAGATAAGTGAAGTACTGCTGCAGCACCGGTTGATCGAGATTGTACTGCGCCTCGAGAGCTGCCTTAACCTGAGGCGATACCGCTTTCTCGCTGGAGAACGGCCCGCCTGGAGCGGCCCGTACCAGAAAGAAAGTCACCGTGATGACGACCAGAATAACCGGGATCGCCTGCAGAGTCCGAAGACCAATAAATCGCCACATAATTGTTATTCTTCAGCTTGCAGATAGACATACTTGTAATTGAAGTAGTCCATGATGTTGGCTGGCATACCCCGCAGCGAGGGATGGCGCAGATGTTTGCTCTTATAGGTGTAAAAGGGAATGATCGGCATCTGATCGATAAGGATGGTTTCTGCCTCATGGAAAAGCCGGTAACGCTCTTCGCGATCCAGTGCAGCCGGTGCATCGCGCAGGACTATCTGATCATATCGTGCATTCGCAAAACCGGTCTTGTTGTTGCCACCACCGGTGATGAACATATCGAGGAAGCTGTTGGGATCCACGTAGTCACCAATCCAGCCCCGTCGCGAGACGTCGTAGTTCATGTTTTGCTGGCTGTCCAGATAGACCTGCCATTCCTGATTAACCAGATTCACCCCGACATTAAGCGTCTTATTCCACATCTGCTGGACTGCTTCGGCTATTTTTCGATGTGACTCCTGAGTGTTATAGAGGATATTAAAAGCCGGGAAGCCTTCACCGCCTGGATAGCCAGCCTCGGCCAGCAAGGCGCGTGCAGCATCCGGATCATAATTGAACAGTCTTGGCGGCTCATAACCCAGAGTGCCTGGTGGCACAATAGCGTAGGCCGGATCAACGATGCCCTCCAGCACTGTGGATACCAGCAGATCTCTGTCTACGGCCATGGCCAGCGCTCTGCGCACCCGCACATCGTCAAACGGCGGACGCGTGGTATTGACCATGTAATAGTAGGTGCCCAGATAAGGATTAATCTCAATCAGATGGGGTTCATCACGCAGATAGACAGGGACTTTGTCCAGCGGCACGTCACCGGTGAAATGCAGCTGACCGTCACGGAACATACGTTCTTCGGTGACCAGATTCTCAGTCGGATAAAACACGATGGCATTTAACTGTATTTTCTCCGCATCCCAGTAAACCGGCGATTTTTCGACTCTGATATGGGAGTTCACCACCCACTCAGTCAACTGGAACGCACCATTGCCAACCAGGTTGCCTTCGCGGGCCCAGCGCGTAAGCCGGTTACTGGGATCGCCAAAGGACTCGACGGTGGCGCGGTGTACGGGAAAGGTGCTGTAGTGATCGAACAATTGCAGGATATACGGGGTTGGATCGCGCAGTTCGACCTGCAGGGTATGTTCACCCAACACCCGCACGCCTACCTGATCAAAGTCAGTAGTTTCACCATTCGCGAAAGCTTCGGCATTGACGATCGGGAAATACATATAATTATAGAGACTGCCCAGCGCGGGAGTCAGTGCGCGCTGCCAGGACCAGCGGAAGTCCTCTGCGGTGACGGGATCTCCATTACTCCAGCGGGCATCTGTACGTAACTGGAAGGTATAAATTTTACCGTCATCACTGATTTCCCAGGATTCAGCAACACCCGCTTCCACTTCCAGATTATGAGGATTTTTAACGACAAGGCCTTCAAACAGTGCCTGGATGATATGGTGTTCAGGTACCCCGGTGACAATATGCGGATCGAGTCCCTGAGGCTCTGAGCCATTGCCAAAGTGCAAAACGCCATCGCGATTTCCCTGCTCAACCCTGGATTCCTGTGCTCCGCCGCATGCTGCCAACAGCCCAAGGGAAAACAACAAAACCAGTTTTTTCAGGCTTTTGCACTTAAAAATCATATGAATATTACCGCCGTTAAATCGTCACTCGAAGAAGATAGTATGCAGTTGCGCTGTGAGAATGCCTGTTATGCACTCCTGATTCAACTGCCGCTCACCCGTCTGCTTTGTAGAGCAGTGAGGGAGAATAGCACTATGACCGTGAATTCGGCAAAACTTGTGCCGGGTTGATTAAGGTCTTTCCCTTACTCCACTGCAAAAGCCAGCAGCACATTGCCCGGCATGCTGCCAAAAGCACCGTAACCGGCATTAAAAAACAGCATCCCGTCGACGACCACAGGACCCGGACCGACTATGGATCCTCCAGTGGCTTCAATACCATTGACCGTGGCAAAACTGCGGTTGGTGTCAAAGGTCCACAGAATCTCGCCGGTAGCGCTCGAGTAAGCACGCATCGCCCCATCTACTGCGCCGGAAAACACCACGCCCGGAATTACTGTAATCGCGGCAGATTGTGCCCCATTGCAACTTCGGCTGAGTGCCCCACAAACCAGTTCGGCAGGCGGCGTATACCAGCTGCGCTCACCGGTCAGCAGGTCGACCGCATGCAGGCCACCGGGAATTTCCCGAAATAAATCAGACACTGGAAAATAGGCCTTTTCAGCATCAGCTGCGGTACCCCACTGAATCCCGCCCTGCGCGCTGCCCAACCCGGCACGATATTGCCAGACTACTTTCCCGCTATCATCAGGATCCATCGCGAAACCGACGCCGGATTTCTGGCCAACAATAATCAGATCTTTTCCAGAATGACTGGTCGTTATCAATGGCGCAGTACCGAAATCATAATCGGGACCTACTTCCTCAGGACAGGCTGCCGAATCGCTGTTGCGGCATCCGGTGATGAAAATATCATCGGGCTCAGTCTGCATGCTCCAGATAATTTCACCACTGTCCAGATCCAGCGCCAGTACGGCATTAGTAGTGGTTTTCTGCGGTTCAGTGTAGTTATTACCGACACTGACATAGAGGCGATTGCGTTTCACATCAATGCTTGGCGAGGACCAGATAGCGCCCCCGGCAGGTCCGAAATAGCGGCCGCCGTCGGGCCGCGAGCGCATAGTCGGAACTTCGTCGATGGTATAGCGTTGCCACAACATCACGCCGCTGGCGGCATCCAGGGCGACCACGCTGCCGCGAAATGTGCAGCAGGCATAGCCGGGTGAGGCTCCCTGACTTTCTTCATACGAGGATACCGGCACATAAAGGCGTCCTTCATGCAGGGTCGGCGAACCGGTCAATCGGACCAGCGGATGCTCCTCTACAGAGACCTGCCACAGCTCCTCGCCGGTATCCGCGTTCAGGGCGTAGACGTTGCCGCGCATATCCGCAAAATAAACTGCAAAAGTGGTAATGTCGGAGCCTTCAGCAGCATGCATTTCGCCCACACTGATGGCTGAGCGAACGCCGCCCCTTGCGGCGTAGGTCCAATGCGTGCAACCGGTTTTTGCATCCAGTGAATAAACATAGGCGGATTGGCTGCCAACAAAAATGCGTCCTCCCACCACCGTGGGCTGCGACCAGGCTGAGCTGGTATCCGGGAAACCAAAAGCCCACTGCAGGCGCAGTTTCGGAATATCCTGCTCAGTTAAACCAGCCATCTCAGCGGACTGCGCATGGGTATTTCTGCTATCGGGACCCCAGCCATTCCAATGCGGTCCTGCGAAGGGCGCTTGCAGCACGGGTGATTGCTCACACTTGCCAATGGTTTCGTGCATCATTCCGGTTTCGAAACTGCGCCCGGTGACGAACATGGCTATCGCGCGCCGCTCCTCGCCACTGAGTGCATAGCCTTGATAGCGCATGGCGCCATCAGTCAGCGACTGGACAATTTCCTGAGGGCTGCGACCGGCAAGTTCAGCGACGGTCGGGGTGCGGGAGTCGGCGTCTGCAGATGCGTGGCAGACAGCGCAATTAGTCTGAAACAGGCTCTGTCCATCGCGTTGCCCGTCCAGTTGCACTGGCGGCAGCTCCGCCTGAGCAGGCTCTTGCGCCGTGGCGCTGGCAGAAAACGACAGCACACCAGCCAGCAGTGAAATGAGGTAGGGCATTTTTTTCATTATCCGGTTCTTTGTTGATTTAATTATCAAGAACAGCGCTTCAAATTCTTACTCAACTACCCGGGTAAGCATCTGCACACCCTGGTCACTGGTCTGTTTCATATTGTCAGGAGTAACAAACTCGACCAGGCTGACAACTTCCTGGCCCATGGCATCAAGCTTGATCTGGTCTTCATTGATCCATTCATAAGGAAAGCTGATTCCAAACTCTTCTACAGTAATCTCTTCCGCAGTATAGGTCAGCGTCATATCCTGCCCTTCGAACTGCGCCTGCCAGGAGCCCAGAATCATCTCCTGCTTGGACAGTGTCGGTGTTGTGGCGCAGGATATAAGCAGTGTGGACATCACTAATAACAGCAGCATCTTCATAAATATCTCTCCTTGGGTAGGGCCTGGGTACGGCTTGTGTGCGGCTTGAATACAGCTTGAGTACTGTTAGAGTACTGGCCAGCTTCAACCCGGGTGGGCCTGTTGGCAAATTCACGTTTTTTGCACTGGTTAATATAGTACCGCCAGCGCCATCAAAACGCATGAAAATATTGGCAGCCACCTCTATACTGTCCAGAGCGCTTTATTCAGAGCACCGTTCTTGCTTCCCACGGCGGAGCAACACTTTGGAGCAATTCAGTTAATGTCAGTCACACCAGGTATTTATAAGCACTTCAAAGGCAATCTCTACGAAGTCATCGGAATCGCTACCCACAGCGAAACTCAGGAAGAACAGGTTGTTTACCGCCAGCTTTATGGTGAGCGCAACCTCTGGGTTCGACCTTTAAGCATGTTTGACAGCACTGTCGTGCACGAAGACGCCCACCTCAAACGCTTTCAGTTTATTGAATAGGTCGCCGCTGGCTGGCGGGCTTTAGACAGGTTAATCCTCGACAGGCTAATTCCTGAACAAGCTAATTCCTGAACTAGTTAATCCTTAGACCGGTTAATCCTGCGCTGCGCATCTTTGGCCGCTGACTTTTCCTGCTTGCGCCGCTTGATAAGGTCGGTCATCGGCTCACCGATATGGGTCTCGCCACGCTGTTGCGCCAGCTGCATCTGCCGTTCCCGCTCCGCATAACGCTGCACCTGTTCGCGGCTTTGCTGATCAAAACAGTGCGGACAGCTGACCCCAATTTGATAGCTTTCTGATTCCATATCCTCCTCGGTAATCGGCATACGACAAGCGTGACACTGTTCGTAGCTGCCTTTTTCCAGACGGTGATTCACGGTTACCCGGTTGTCGAACACAAAGCATTCGCCCTGCCACAACGTTTCCGCTTCAGGGACTTCCTCAAGATATTTAAGAATGCCGCCCTCAAGGTGGTAAACCTCATCGAAACCCTGTTGTTTCAAATAGGCTGTCGATTTCTCACAACGAATACCACCGGTGCAGAACATCGCGACTTTCTTATGTTTGTCGGGATCCAGATGCTTCTTCACCCAGGCTGGAAATTCGCGGAATGAATCCGTTTGTGGATTTACCGCATGGTGAAAACTGCCAATCTGCACTTCATAGCGGTTACGGGTGTCAACCAGTAGCACCTCCGGATCGGAGATCAGCGTATTCCAGTCCTGCGGCTTTACATAGGTGCCAACAATATCGACAGGATCGATATCCTCAACGCCCATGGTGACGATTTCTTTTTTGAGTTTAACTTTACTGCGATAGAAGGGATTCTCATCCACCACAGATTCTTTGGTTTCCAGCCCGGACAGACGTGGATCGGCACGCAGCCACGCCAGCACCGCGTCAACATCAGCACGGTATCCGGCGATGGTGCCATTTATGCCCTCGCGGGCGAGCAGTAAGGTGCCTCTGACCTGTTGTTGCAGCATTAATTTATGCAGAGGACTGCGTAAGGACTCAAAATCATCCAGTCTGGCGAAGCGGTACAGAGCCGCTACCACGATTTGTTGCATGGCCTTTCTCCTGTTGCCTTCCGGAACGTAAATCCGGCGCAAGGTTATCAACTAAATTTTAAATCACCCGCAAGTTTACACCAGCTCAGCACCGTGGGTTTTGATTACGCGCAAAAATTCTGCACCGTATTTCTCCAGCTTGCGCTGACCAACCCCATTGATTCCCAGCAGCTGCTGCTCGGTCAGCGGGCGATAATGCACCATATCCAATAGGGTCGCATCATGAAATATCACATAGGGCGGCAGGTCTATTGCATCGGCCAATGCTTTGCGGCACTGCTTCAATTCTTCCCACAAACCCATGTCTTTGGCGCTGACTTCCGGCGGTCGTGAACGCGTTCTTTTCGCTACCTTTACCACCGGCTCCTGAACGTCTACCCGCAGTGCAATCCGCTCTTCGCCACGCAAAATACCACGCGCTTTCGCAGTCAGATACAAACCACCAAAGCTGTTGTGATCAACACTCAGATAAGCTCGTGCCACCAGTTGCCTGAACACCGACTGCCAGCGCTTTTTATCCAGATCCTTGCCAATGCCGTACGTGGAAAGCTGATGATGATTATTCTGGAATATCTTTTCAGTTTCATCGCCATGCAGAACGTCAATCAGATGATTGACACCGAAACGCTGGCCCGTGCGATAGGCACAGGACAGCGCTTTTTGTGCCGCTTCAGTGCCATCCCAGACCGGCGCTGGGGTCAGGCAGGCATCACAGTTTCCACAGCGTTCTGAGGATTCTTCACCAAAATAATGCAGCAGCGCCTGACGACGACAACTGCTGATTTCACACAGGCCAAGCATGGCATCCAGTTTGGCCCGTTCAACGCGTTTGAATTTCTCATTGCCCTGGGAGCCATCCATCATCTGCCGAAGTTTGATGACATCCTGCAGCCCATAAACCATCCATGCCGTCGCAGGTTCCCCATCACGCCCGGAGCGTCCGGTTTCCTGATAATAGGCCTCCAGACTTTTGGGCAGATCCAGGTGAACGATGAAGCGTACATCCGGCTTATCAATGCCCATGCCGAACGCGATGGTTGCTACGATGACAATGCCATCTTCGCGCAGAAACCGCTGCTGGTTTTTCTGCCGAATTTCGGCACTAAGACCGGCATGATAGGGCAGCGCCTCAAAACCCTGGTCCTGCAACCATGCGGCGGTTTCTTCCACTTTGCGGCGCGACAAACAATAAACGATGCCCGCATCGCCAGCATGTTCGGTGCGCAAAAAGCGCAGCAGCTGCTGGCGCGGATTTTGTTTCTGAGTGATGCGGTACTGAATATTAGGTCGGTCAAAACCACTGATAAAATGCTGTGCATCCTGCAGGCCCAGACGTTCGATTATTTCGGCGCGGGTGTTGTCATCAGCGGTTGCTGTAAGTGCGATACGTGGCACATCCGGATAGCGGGTCTGCAACAGACTCAGCTGCAGATAGTCAGCTCGAAAATCATGGCCCCACTGCGATACACAATGCGCTTCGTCAATGGCAAACAAAGCCGGCTTGATCTCGTCCAGCAGGTCCAGAGTGGCGTCCTGATTCAAACGCTCTGGCGCTATATACAGCATATCGAGGCTGCCATCGCGCACCGACCGGATCACTGCGGTTTGTTGCTGCATCGACAGGGTCGAGTTCAGAAAACCAGCTTTTACGCCGAGCTCTCGCAACGCATCGACCTGATCCTGCATCAGTGCAATCAATGGCGATATGATAATGCCAGTGCCGCTGCGAAGTATTGACGGAATCTGATAGCACAGGGACTTACCGCCACCCGTGGGCATCAGGACCAGCACATTGCGCCCTGCCATCACTTCGTCGATTATTGTTTCCTGCGGAGCGCGAAAGTGTTCATAACCGAACACCTCGCGCAGGACTTGCCGGGGATTTTGATTCATGGCGCAGGATTATGACAGATTGTGGGGGACATACTTCATTGTAGTTGAAAAATCTGCCTGGCTCTCTGAGACTAACGCCAGGCAGACCGTAAGATCAGATTAACTTAGCGAGTTACCATCAGCCGTGCGCGGTATTCGGTGAGTTTCGCTTTCAGCTTGCGCGTATTGTCCGGACCAATCCGAATCAGCTGCTTCTCTACCGAAGACATATCTTCTATTTCCTGCTCAGCATACAGGTACATCACTGACGGTTTGACCAGTTGCAAAGGACCTTCGACGGTACGGGCATTCAGGACACTGTCTATCGCCTCAAGCAGCACGGCGTCAAAACTGCGATCCCCGTAACCGAGTTCGGCAAACGCTGTCTGGAACAGTGGGCCCATCATCAAGAACAGGGACAGGCCCTGCTCGACATCGACTGCAACAATGGTATCGATTATTTCGTCGAACCGTGCATAGGAAGCAGGTTCCATCACGTACAGCTTATTATCCAGTGAACTGACGACCATCTCCTCGGTCATGCGCTGCACGGGGTACTCCAGTTGCGGCAGATTACCGCCGGCAATATTGTCAGTGAAAACCACAAACTTACGGATCAGATCTTCAGAGGCGAGCACGCGCATCAGGCTCTCGCCGGTTTCCAGTGCCGCAAGCCGTGGCAGCACAAAGCTGTCACTGTCATTCAGCGAAGGTAGTTCAGGCATAGGCTCGGGAGCCGGTTCGGGAGTTTCGGCTACCTGCTGATCAGGAACTTCAACTTCCTGAGCTGGCGCAGGAACTGGCGCAGGAGCGCGCTGAACTGGTTGTGGCGCGCGCGGTATTGGCTGCTCAAGCTCGACCGTTGACGTGCTGTCGGGGCTGTCGAAAGTTGCGGCAAGGTAAACCAGAAACAATAAGCCGATTACAGAAATAGCAGCGATTATTGTCAGACTTTTATTAGCCATAGATACGCTCGATTACGATCATCCGCCATTAGAAGCTGCCATTCTTGCACAGACCCGCGCAACGGGGCAACAACCAGGCCCCGTGCGTCTTGACTCTGATCAGCGGCTGGCAGACTGCGCCACGCGCGGGAAACCCAGCGTCGACATATTGCGCGTCAGATCAGTTCCGGCCGTGGCTGGATTGGTTTCCTTATCGATCTTTACAACGATGCCATCGCTGTCAATGTAGTAGGTCCAGCGATTGGCAAATCCACCACGGCCGAGCACCCCATAGGCTTCGATCATATCTTTTTCGGGATTAGACAGAATGGGGAAATCCAGCTCGTATTCTTTGGCAAAGGCAGTATTTTCTGCCAGCGGATTCACGCTGGCCATGAAATAGGCCACATCGAAACTTTTAATTTCCCGACCACTGTCACGCAGCGCCTTGCATTGAATAGTGCATCCTCCAGTAAACGCACTGGGGAAAAATGCCAGCACCACCGGCTTGCTGCCGACGAAATCAGCGAGGCTGTAGGTCTGCCCGTCGGAGGCCTGCAGTTTGAAATCCGGAGCTTTATCACCTACTTCCAACGCGCTGGCGCCATGCGCCCACAGCAGTGTTGCGGCAGCCAGCAACAGCAGCTGAAGATTTTTATTGATTAACTTGTTTAACACAGTTGTTCTTAACACAGTTGTTCTTAACACAGTTGTTCTTAACACAGTTGTTCTTAACATAGTTGCTCCGAGGAAATGCACTGACTTTATTGATGAAAACCTGCTTTTGAAACCGTTTGCCTTTAACTCTTGTTTGATAAATCGCTTGCCTGATAAACCGCCTGAACCGCGTGCCGATGAGAAAATATCCGCACTCATGAAATGCTTTTCACGATGACCCGTTCACCATCCCCACCGAGATATGCTGCGGCGGGAATCACGCACCAGCGCCTGTTGCATTTGATTCAACTCTGCCAGACGTTCCCGATGCACCTGCGCGATGCTGTTGTCGCGAATGCTCGGTTCCAGAATAGCCTGCAGATCCTGAATAGTCGCTCGCATATTCATTGCCGCACGGTCCAGACGCATACGCTGCTCACTGCGTTGCGATGCGCGATACGCAGGATTTTCGACTCGTTCGCTGGTGCACACGCGCCGCACCGGGCCTGAATTTGTCTGAGCAAGGATCAGGTCCGGGTTGCCGCCCTCTTCGGTGATACCGGCGTCGTCAACCCAGCTCTCGGTGCTGCCTGGTTCATACGCGGCATCCAGGAAAACTGCTTGAGCATTTTGCGCAGGCGCAATACTCGCAGCAACCGGGAAGCAAACCGTACGCACCGTGTAAGGGCTGCCCTGACCAGCGAAAAAATCGGCGGGCATTCGCATTACAGTCTGAGCTATCTCATGTTCGGCTCGGGCCTTCCCATACAGCAGCGATACAAGGCTGGCCCTGTCTGAAATACCCGTTGAACCTGAAACACCCGCTAATCCACTGTTTACGTCAGCATTCGGCTCACCACTGGCAGCAGCATTGGAGCCTGAGCTAAAAGCCGTCTCAGTAATGTCATTAATTGCATCGCTGTAAAGCGCATGAACCTCTTCTATCTCCTGCGCATGCATCGCGCTGGAGCGGCGCATCAGATTGCTTCTTGATGCATGAAGTTTCCACTCACCAAATTCAATCACCGCTGCCGCCCAGGCACTGTTATCCGCCTGACTGTTAACAATCTGACTGTTGACAGCCTGGTTCGGTACTTTCTGGCTCGTTAAAACCTGGCTGTTTGCAGGCCGATAGAGCTGCTTTTTGATCTGGAAAAGCAGATGGTGATTATCATCCACGTCCGCCCAGTTTTCAGCCGCCAGATTCACGCTGATCAGTTGCTCCAGCACCGCAATCTGACGCTCTGAGTAAAGACCCTCGCTGATACGAACCAGCTGTAACGCATTAGCAAACGAGGCTGCCGCTTCCTGATGCAGATTTTCAGCCTGATACATCCTGCCAAGATCAAAATGAACTTCGATCAGATTCGCAGCGTAAGGACCTGATTCAGTTTCGAGGATGTCAATCCTTTCCTGTAAGGATTGCCGGGCAGCAAGGCGCGCCTGCGCGACTTCGGCTGCTTCGACTGCTTCGGCTGCTTCGGCTGCTTCGGCTGCTGCAATTTCCGCGGCTGCAAGATCTGCTGCTTGTGCTGCTGCTGCAATTTTTGCTTCTACGGCTGCTTCTGCTGCATCGCTTTGACCAGCAGCGCTTTGATCTGCATCGCTTTGATCAGGTGCGCTTTGACCAGGTGCCGACTGCTCAACCGAGGATGCAACGCTTTCCTGAGCCTGCGCTGCCTGTACCATTGCTGGCAGGGCTGCGAACGCCAGGACATAAGCTGCTATGCGTACATAATTTGACATACTGTTCAGACCGAACTGCCTCCGGCTCTCTTTCATGCTGACGGACGCACCAGATGCTGTGTTTCTTGCTGACAGCGGATTTGATGGCTTTAGAACAGTCTACAGGGCCGGCATCACTGCAGCAATCTGCGTGTTTGACGCCAGGGGGCGGCAACAGTCACACTAGTGGTCAAAGCAGTAAAGCCCCCAGGATACGCAACAACCTCAAACAATAATTCGAAAGGAGCATACGATGAAAAAGATCTTTATTCTCACTTCAGCACTGATCCTTGCCGCTCTGGCAAGCGGTGTTAGTTCGCAGGAAAACACGCTGAGCTTTTTCATTACCAGCAGCAGCTCTGGTGATGGAGCAAACCTGGGCGGACTGGCAGGTGCCGATGCTCACTGCGCTAATCTCGCCGCTGCCGTTGGCGCTGGCGGCAAAACCTGGCGCGCTTACCTGAGTACCCAGACTGCTGGCGGACAAACCGGCGTTCATGCCCGTGACCGTATCGGCAGCGGCCCCTGGTACAACGCCAAAGGCGTAATGGTGGCGCAGAATGTTGCCCACCTGCACAGTGATGACAATATGTTGAGCAAAGAAAACTCTTTGACTGAACAAGGCAATAGGGTCAATGGCCGCGGCGACACCCCTAATCAGCACGATATCCTCACTGGCTCACAAGCTGATGGCACTGCCTTTGATGATGGCATCGACCATACCTGCAATAACTGGAGCAGCAATACTGAAGGTTCTGCCCAGGCGGGCCATCATGACCGCGAAGGCGGCGGCCAGAATCCCACTTCCTGGAATAATGCACATGGCTCCAGAGGATGCAGCCAGGAAAATCTTATTGCCACCGGTGGCAATGGTTATTTCTACTGCTTCGCGGAATGATTGAATGGTCCTGGCTCTGATAAGGATGAAAATAGCATCGTTATTAGCCGGCCCGGTGAAGGACAACTGATGCGCGCACTGCATCTATTCGTATTGCTGACAGCCGTAGCCATGGATGGCTGGATGTGGCCGACACGGGATTTGCAGGCTCAGGATTTACCGCAGCAGTCTGCGGTAAATCCTGAAACTACAAGCGCTGCAGCCGATCAACTGCTCAACAGCAATAATCCACAGGTGCAGCTTTTTACCCGCGACGATCAGGATTTTTATTTGTTCCAGGCCTGGCAGGCCAGCGATGCCTCAAAACGCCAGGCGATCCATCATATCGGCGCACAGTTTGAGTTTGCCGAAGGTCATTTTGTCATCAGCAATCTGCTCGAGGCGTATCCTGCCATCAATGCCGGTCTGCGGCGCGGCGATATCATGCTCAGCATTGATGGCAAAGCATTTCATCCGGTGAATTCATTTAATCCTGGTAGCGGCGCTGCTGCCAGGGTGCTGAATTTTTTACGGGACGGTCAGCAACTCAGCGTCGAACTGCAACCAGTTTACGAAAATCTTTACGACTCAATGCGCCGCGCCACAGTTAACAGCGTCAGCAGATACCCCTCCGGAAATAAACTGGTTTGCTATGTGCACTGGTGGGCGGCATCACGCTCGCTGGCAGATATACTTGCTGACCGTGACCTGTTCAGCAGCATGCGCTCCTGTGATGGTCTGGTTCTTGATCTGCGTGGCGCGTTTGGCTATTTCGATTGGAGCCATCTGGATTTCTTCTTTAACAGCCGCACTAACTTTCCGCTGATTCGTAAAACAAATGCCAGCACTGAGATCGAATACCGGGCTCCGCCGCGCGATCCTTATCTGCAGATCCGCAGCTTTGATCGGCCAATCGCATTGTTGATCAACGAAAACACCAGAGGCGGCATGGAGTTGATTGCACATCAGTTGATCAAATCAAGCCGCGCAATCAGCGTCGGTATACCCACTGCGGGTTTAGTCGCGGACATCGAACAACTTTCAGGCGATGCTGAGACTGGCTGGCTGATGTATCTGCCGGTGAACGAATTATTTATCGATGGAGTCAATCTGCAGCACCTCGGAGCGAAACCACAGCTGCTGCAGGAATGGCCAATCCGCAGCTCCACTTCAAATGACCCTCAGTTTGACACCGCACTACTTGCACTGATGGGAATCATATAGACCTCAAAGCCCGGGGTTCCACATTGCAGGGAAACGGGCAGGCATTGGTATCGAGCAGACGGATCATGAGATTCGCCCTCGATTCCAGCGACAGTTCAGCGGGTCTGGTTGCAGGCAGGCCTTGCCAGGCGTCAAACAAGTCAAAATAGCCATCCAGGGAGCCTCTGATTCTGTGCTCTATTAGTATTTTTGCGGACTTTCTATTTGTAATATCGCGAGCATTGAACTATAAACATAGTGGAGCCGGTATTATTAAAATTGCGGGAAGAACCAATGACAAAGATAGTACATAGATGGCAAGGCACAGTAATAAACACAGCCATGCAGGAAAGGCGGGTTTTACTACTGGCCGGCCCTCGCCAATGCGGAAAGACTACTCTGGTGAAGACACTGTCTTCCAGAACAGTAGAGTACCGCACACTGGATGACGGCACGTTAAGGGAATTGGCAGAAGCCGATCCAACTGGATTCGTGCAACATCACAAAGACATGCTGATCATTGACGAAGTCCAGCGCGTGCTATCGCTGCTCCCTGCTATAAAAAAGGTCGTCGACGAAGATGACAGGCCTGGACAGTTCCTGCTGACAGGATCGACAAATATCCAGACGATGCCTGACGTACAGGAATCACTGGCAGGTAGGATTGCTAAAATCCGCCTGCGCACACTATCTGAAGGAGAGATACTCGGAGTTGAGCCTGCTTTTCTCCAGCGTTGCTTCAAACAGGACTTTAAAGGTGAATGGAAATCCTATAGTCGGGACGACATCCTGCGAACAGCACTGCGGGGTGGGTTTCCAGAGGCGATTCGACTTGAGGGGCGCGCGCGCACACGATGGCACCGAGACTATATGGACGCGCTTCTAGAACGGGATTTGATGGACATTACCCGCATACGACAACATGAGTCCATACAAGAACTGGTCAAAATACTGGCGGCCTGGTCGTCGAAATTTATGGATATTGCCAATATCGGAACAAACCTATCCATTCGCCGACCTACACTTGAATCCTACATAAACGCCTTGGAATCGCTGTTTATCATCGAACGTGTACAGCCTTGGACGAAAACAGACTATGGCCGTGTGGGCAAGCAGAAAAAGATATTTATGACAGATAGCGGGCTTATGTCGTCAATTCTCGGCCTACGGGAAGAACAGGTAAGACTTGATGCTGACCGTTCAGGTAAGCTCGTTGAGACCTTTGCTCACCATGAACTCGCAACGCAGGTGGAGTTAAGTGACGGTGAATGCTCTCTGTATCATTATCGCGACCGCGAGAATCGAGAAATTGATTTTATCATCGAGAGGGATGACGGAGCGATGCTAGGAGTAGAGATCAAGGCCGCGGCCAGTGCCGGAAAAAGTGATTTCAAACATCTGGCGTGGTTCAGAGACAACATTGCTGAAAAACGCCCTTTTATCGGTATCGTGCTCTATGCCGGTGACCACACAGGCTCTTTCGGCGATAATTTATGGGCTGTGCCATTCGGCGCGATGTGGAGCAAATAAAAAACCAAACCCAAACTTTCAGTTTGCATCAAAGTCTCAACGAAAAAATGCTCAAATGATCCTCAGCTTGACACCGCACTACTTGCACTGATGGGAATCATATAGACTCAACGCCCCGGGGTTCCACATTGCAGGGAAACGGTTATGGAGTTCAAAGATTATTACAAGACACTCGGCGTCAATGAAGATGCCGATATTAAAACGATAAAAACTGCCTACCGCCGTCTCGCACGTAAGTATCATCCCGATGTCAGTAGTGAGCATGACGCCGAGAAAAACTTTAAAGAAGTCTCAGAAGCCTACGAAGTCCTATCCGATCAGAAAAAACGTGATGAATACGATCAGCTGAAAAAGTATGGTCATGGCCAGCAGTTCAAGCCACCGCCCGGCTGGCAGGGTGGTTCTGCCAGAGGTTCTGATCGCGCTTCAGATGCGGATTTTTCCGATTTCTTTTCGTCCATTTTTGGTGGCGGCGCTGGCGCACGCAGCAGCAGACGCGGGCAGAGCTTTGACAGCAGTGAGGATTTTTCCTCAACCCGTGGTCAGGATATCGAGATCGAAATGCCGGTATTGCTGGAGGAAACTCTGGAAATCCGCAGCAAAACCATTGAATACAAATTACCGCACTATGGCGATCAGGGACGTCTGCCCGACCAGGTAAAGACGCTCAAAATCAAGATTCCTGCCGGTGTGGGTGATGGCGAACGTATTCGCCTGAAAGGCCAGGGCGGACCTGGGTTCGGCAATGGGCCGGCCGGTGATCTGTATCTGCGCATCCGCCTGGTGCCGCACCCATTATTTGATGTCAGCGGCCGCGATCTCAGCATCACCGTGCCGATTTCTCCCTGGGAAGCAGCACTCGGCGCCAGAGTCACCGTGCCGGCACTGCAGGGTAAAATCACCCTGACGGTGGCAGCTGGCAGCCAGACCGGTCAGCGCCTGCGCATCAAGGGCAAAGGCTTGAGCAGCAAAACCGCTGTTGGCGATTTATTCGCGATCTTAAAAGTGGTGATGCCGTCAGTAAAAAACGAAAAGACCAATGCTTTATGGCAGCAACTTGCAGAGCAGGCTGCCTTCGATCCACGCAGTGAATGGGAGAAAATTTGATGAACGACTTTTACATAAGCCTGACATTACAGGAAGTCTGTCATTCAGCGGGTTTGAACTCAGATCAGCTGCTGGAGATTATTGAACAAGGCATTATTGAACCCGAAGGAGAAGCGCCCGAGCAATGGCTGTTCAGCAGCACCATGCTGTGCACTGCCAGGCGTGCCAGCCGTTTGCATTATGATCTGGATCTGGAATGGTCAGCGATTGCGCTGGTGCTTGATCTGCTGCAGGAGAAAGAACATCTGCAGCGTGAAAATGCGATGCTCAGACAACGATTGCAAAGATTTTTCGCAGATTAATCTGCTGCTGAAGCTTCCTCGGGCTATGTGGGCGGGCCACTTTGCCAGACGATACTGTGGTAATCAAAACCCATTTCAAGGGTTGGTTTCACCACTCGAAAATACGGAGAAAGATCGAAATCTCTCGGGACGTAATGGGTGAAATGCCGCTGTTGATAGACGATATCAGCATCATCTGCAATCACCTCAGCACTGAGGCCATCCGCAGCTGCCACCCCCGGATCAAATTTTGCCTTGCGCGGCAGGATCGGATAAGCAATTGACTGAAATGCCTGCGCAATCAAGGTAGAACAGATAGCACGGGTAGGCTCGCCGCTGCCCAGAGTTATTAATTTCCTGCGGTAACGCGGCGGCACTGCCGGGTTCTGAATCAGATAACGCATCAGGTCAAACACATTCTTCAGATCATAACGATGCCCCAGCCTGTCCTCGGTAAATGCGATCAATGCTTTGCGCTCAGCTTCCCCAAGACCAACCGGACGGCAGATGCGCAGATTGAAATCATTGAATTTGCTCAGGGGTACACGGATCACTCCTTCAATCAGATCTGCTTCTATCAGCGTTGGCACGTCCGGATCGGTGCCGACGGGCCCGACGCACAGACAGGCATGCGACCAGGTAGATTGGGTCAGGTATTTAATCGCTGTGCTGATCTTGCTATTGCCATCAACCAGCAGAATGTCGCCTGGCTCCAGGGTTTGCATAAACTTATGCAGAGATGCCGGGTCATGTCTCTCGTAAACCTGCAAAGGCTTATTCAAATACAGCGCCAGGCGACGTCCAACAGCCCGAGTAATCGGTAACATAAGGCGTGCATCCTCCTTTCTTGAATGGTATGTCTTCGGCTGGACCGTTCAGGCCGCTAAATCTGCAAACAAATTCAGGTATACTGTCGGCCTGAACAAATTCAACAGATCGCATGATGCAGCAACAACCATGCGCCAGGCAATTCAAAAAAATCAGGAGCGCCATAATGAGTCACGCCTATAACAAGTTTTATATCAATGGTCAGTGGGTATTGCCTGCTGACAGGACCACGCACGAAGTCATCAACCCCGCCACTGAACAGGTCTTCGCCACTATCTCCATGGGCACTGCAGAAGATGTAGACGCAGCAGCAAAAGCCGCCCGCGCAGCATTTGACAGCTGGTCACAAAGCAGCCGTGAACAACGTCTGGCTGTTCTGGATAAAATTCTTGCCGGCATCAAAGCCCGTTCTGAAGATCTGGCCCAGGCTATTTCCAATGAGATGGGTGCTCCGATCAGCTTTGCGCGCACCGCTCAGGTTGGTACCGGTATCGCTCAATTCGCCACCACCAGGGAAATTCTGGCCAACTACGAATTCGATGAGCAACGCGGTGGCACCCGCATCGTTAAAGAACCGGTCGGCGTCTGCGGCTTTATTACCCCATGGAACTGGCCCTTGAATCAGGTCACCTGCAAAATTGCGCCCGCTCTGGCCGCAGGTTGCACTATCGTACTCAAACCCAGTGAACTGGCGCCGGTCAGCGCATACATTCTGGCTGAGATCATTGCCGATTCCGGACTGCCTGTCGGGGTGTTCAATATGGTCAATGGTGATGGTCCCACCGTGGGCGCGGCTATATCCCGTCATCCGGAAATTGATCTGGTGTCCTTCACCGGTTCAACACGGGCCGGTAAAGAAGTCGCCAAAGCTGCCGCCGATACCATTAAACGCGTGACGCAGGAACTGGGTGGAAAGTCCGCCAATATCATTCTGAATGATGCCGATTTCAGCCGTGCGGTCAGCGGTGGCGTTTTAAGCTGCTTTGGTAACAGCGGTCAATCCTGTAACGCGCCGACCCGCATGCTGGTGCCGCAGGCGCGGATGGCCGAAGCCATTGAAATTGCCAAAGCAACTGCCGCCAAAGCAGTACCCGGTGATACCGCCAATGAAAATACCCGATTGGGTCCGGTAGTCAGCAAGACTCAGTTCGACAAGATTCAGAGCCTGATCAACCAGGGTATTGCTGAAGGCGCGCAATTAATCGCCGGTGGCCCAGGAAAACCTGAAGGTCTGGATACCGGCTATTACGTGCGACCAACGGTGTTCGCCAATGTTCGTAATGACATGGTTATTGCCCGCGAGGAAATTTTTGGCCCGGTGCTGACTATCCTCGGCTATGCCGATGAAGAGGAGGCGATCCGCCTGGCCAATGACACCGATTACGGTCTTTCCGGCTATGTCTCTGGAGAGCCGGAACACGCCCGCCAAGTCGCCAAACGTCTGCGCACCGGCATGGTTCATATCAACGGAGCTGGACCTGATTTCGCCGCACCGTTCGGTGGCTATAAGCAATCCGGCAATGGCCGCGAGTGGGGTGTTGAAGGTTTCGAAGAGTTTCTGGAAACCAAAGCGATTATGGGCTACGGCACCTGAATCCACCGCAACAGGGAATTGAAGATGAGCGCCAATATCGTAAAGCCCGGCATTGATCTGGGTATAGTGACTAAAAACCCTGAAGAGATGCTGCGTTTCTATGTAGCCACGCTGGGACTCGAAGAAGAAGGCGCAATGCCAATGCCCGGCGGTGGCACCATGCACCGCCTTAAAGTCGGCAACAGCACCATCAAGATTATCGAGCTGGAACCGGCTCCGCCAGGCGATGCAGTGCCAGGGGGTATGCGGGCAGCCACTGGCTATCGTTACTGGACCATCACCGTGGATAATCTCGTCGACTGCGTACAACAGTGCGCGGATGCGGGCTTTAAGATTGTAGTTGCGGAGAAAATTGTGCGACCTGGCGTCACCATCGCGATCATTGCTGATCCCGACGGTAACTGGGTCGAATTATTGCAGATGAGCTAAATAGATAGTCAGCCTGCTTAGTGGTCATGTCCATGCGAGTGGACGTGGCCATGCGCAAGCTCCTGAGCAGTTGCATCACGAACGCTGACTATTTCGACATCAAAGTGCAGTGTCTTGCCCGCCATCGGATTGTTTGCATCAATAGTGACTTTGTCACCCTCAACACCGGTAACCGTTATCTGCTGCTGACCCTGCGGGCCTTGCGCTGTGAACTGCATACCGACTTCGATGGCATCGACACCCTGCAACATTTCTTTATCCACGGTCTGAACCAGCTCAGGATCAGTTTCACCATACGCCTCAGCGGGTGGGATGGTAGCCGCAAAGCTCTGTCCGGCAATTTTTCCTTCCAGTTCTTTTTCAAGCCCGGGAATCAGATTGTGTGCTCCATGCAGATACGTCAGGGGCTCGCCACCAGAGGATGAGTCCATTATCTGTCCGGCATCATCTTTAAGGGTGTAATGGATAGCCACTACTGCATTTTTGCCAATCATCAAAGTCATAATAAGTTTCCTGTGGAAATTGTAGTTTTCTGACTGCCACTCCTGGCAAGCAGACTTCAGTCCGGCTTCGTCCTGTATTGATCTGCGTAACGGTCCTGCAGACGCCTCATCCCTGTGAGCCAGCGGTCATAGTCAGTGCTTTTGCGCTGAATATAGGTAAGCACCTCAGGGTGCGGAAGCACCAGAAAAGTTTCTGCCTCGAGGGTGTCAATCACTGTCTGTGCCAGTTGTTCGGGTTCCAGCATACCATCGACACCAGCCACGCCTCCCCCCCCGGTGCCGGCAGTCATCTGCGTGCGCACCGCCTGAGGACACAGGACTGAGACTTTTATGCCACGGTTTCCGTAAGTTATCGACAGCCATTCGGCGAATCCGACGGCTGCATGTTTGGTCACCGCATAGGGTGCAGAGCCGATCTGACTAAGCAGACCGGCAGCGGATGCGGTATTGAGCAGATAGCCTTCGCCACGTTCCAGCATGCCTGGCAACACCGCCCGGGACGCATAAATATGCGACATGACATTGATGTCCCAGATGTTCTGCCAACCGTCATCACTGACTTCTTCACCACCGGGTACAAATATCCCGGCATTGGAGCAGAACAGATCGATGGGACCGAATTCTTCTATCGTGGTTTTTACCAGTGCCTGAACGTCGGCCTCTTTGCTCACGTCGGTGCGTATCGCCAGCGCGCGGGTTTTGCCGACGATTGATCTGGCAACCGCTTCGGCACCTTGTTGGTTCAGGTCTGATACAACCACAGCGCTGGCACCTTCCTCGGCAAATCGTTCACAGAGTGCTTTACCGATACCGCTGGCGCCACCAGTAACTACTATCACCTTATCTTTAATCTTCATGCACATTCCTCTGTTGTGTCGTCCTGCATTGCTAAAGCAGCTACCTGCTCATCATTTCATTGAATTGCTGCAGCACCGTGTGATTTACCGAATTATAACGACATTACTCAGCGCAGGACACCGGCAGGTTTTTTGCTCCTGCCAAGGCTGTTGTCGCCCCGCTCTGCCTGTCCGCAGGGCGCATCGTTTCGACTTGTCGAGCCGCTTACCCCTGGCGCATCCGAAAATCTTCTGTGTTATAGTCGCGCCGATTTTGAAGATAATTAAATCCTGGGGAGGGTTATGCAATGAAATTCCATACACACAGCAAGGCGATAGCTGATGCGTCTGCAGTAAGCCGACGAGCTTTTATGCCAGCGCTTACACCGACTCGTCTGCTGGCACTTTCCTGTGCTGCTCTGCTCGCAACTGCTATGACTCCAACGCTATCTGCACAGCCTGCCGAACCGGCCATCGAAGAGATCATGGTTATCTCAACTACGCGCAGACCGGAACCCATTTCCAATGTGAACGCCAGTATCAGTGTGCTCTCTGAAGAAGAGCTGCAATTGATTGCGCATACCCATATTCAGGAAGCAGCAAACCGACTGGCCGGCGTCAACATCAACCGCAATAACGGCCAGGAAAGCCTTACCGCAATTCGCTCACCAGTGCTGACTGGCGCAGGTGCCTGTGGCGCCTTTCTGTTAGCTGAACAGGGCATACCCTTGCGCGCTGCCGGATTCTGTAATGTCAATGAACTGTTTGATGCGCACACTGAAAACGCCCAGCGTATCGAGGTGATTCGCGGACCAGGTACGGCGTTCTACGGGTCCAACGCTGTTCACGGCATGATCAATGTATTGCTGCCACGCCCACAGGCTGGCGGTGAAGTCACCATGGAATTCGGGCCACGTGGCTCATTAAGAGCCAACAGCCGGATTGGTTTCGAGAACGATAATTTCAAACACCTGTTTATGATCAATGGTACCAATGAAGTTGGCTATCGTCCCGACAGCGGAGTTGATCAACAGAAGCTTTCCTGGCTTTATGAACACAGCACTGCTGGAGGCGTTAATCTGGAGGGTGGTTTCACTGCGACCAACCTGAACCAGGAAACTGCTGGCTTTATTGAAGGTACTGACTCCTACAAAGACAGTACTCTGCGTCGCCAGAATCCAAATCCAGAAGCTTATCGCGATAATCAAAGCCTGCGCGCCTGGACGCGTATCAGTAAGAAACTCGATTCTGACTGGGAACTGGTGCTGACCCCTTATTATCGTAAGGCGGATCTGAACTTCATCCAGCACTTCCTGCCTGGCCTGCCCACTGAAGACAATGAACACCAAAGCTTCGGCGCGCAGTTTGCTGCTTATAAAACTTTTTCCGCACAGTCCATGCTGGCATTAGGTCTGGATGCGGAATCGACCGACGGCAGTCTGTTACAACAGCAGCGTTTTCCAACTGTCGGTTCTGCCGCCCTGAGAGCACAAACGCCAGTGGGTAAACATTATGATTATGATGTTGATGCCACGCAGCTGGCTCCCTTTGCACACTACCAGCAGTACTGGGATAACGGCTTTGATATTTCACTGGGCCTTCGTTACGAGCGCATGGAATACGATTACGATAATAATATGCTGACCGGCCGTACCCGCAATGATGGCACCGTGTGTGGATTTGGTGGCTGCCGTTACAACCGCCCGGCTGACCGCACTGATACTTTCGCCAACTGGGCACCAAAACTTGGTATCCGTTATCAGTTCAATGACTCGCACAATGTACAGGCACGGGTTAACAAGGGATACCGGGCTCCCCAGGCGACTGAATTATACCGTCTGCAAAATAATCAGAGCGTCGCGGATCTGGATGCAGTAGAGATCGACTCTTACGAAATTGGTTTTGAAGGCGCTCAGAATAACTGGCAGTACGGCATCGTTGCCTATCTGATGGATAAGGATAATGAAATTATCACCGACAGCGCCCGCATCAATTTGAATGACAGCCATACCCGTCACAAGGGGATTGAACTCAGCGGTGGTCTGCAGTTGAATGAACAATGGCGGGTACAGGGTGCTTACAGCTTTGCCAGACACACCTATGAGAATGATCAGTTCTCCGGCGGAAGAAATATCAATGGTAATGATGTGGACACGGCGCCAAGACGTTTCGGCAGCTTTCAGCTGCAATGGCGGCCTTCAGATGTTCTGCTGACTGAACTGGAGTGGGTATCCATGGGTCCGTATTATTCGAATCCGGAGAATACCAGCCGCTATGATGGTCACGATATTTTGAATGTGCGCGCACGCTGGCAGGCTTCGTCGAATCTGGCGCTGTCCGTGAACCTGATGAATCTGACAGATAAAGCTTACGCTGAACGTGCTGATTTTTCCTTCGGCAGAGATCGTTATTTCCCGGGTGAGCCACTGCGGGCATTTCTCTCCGTTAACTGGAAATTTGACTGAGCTGCTGGTTTACTGAGTCTGTTGCTGAGTCTGATCTGGGGAACTGGCTCGTTCACGACAATGCCGGTTGCGTCTTACGTGACCGGCATTTTTGTTTATAATCAAAAAGTCTGCAGCAACCTCTGAATAACACTACGATCACTCTGACCTGGAGTTTTTCAGAGGCTCCCCAGGTTCATCGTTCACTACTTTTTCGAGGTCTCACGCAATTAAATCCCTTGCCGAACAGTTTGCGATAAACCCGCAGATCAGCATTGAGATGGCTGGATCAGATCCCTGGCTGTTAAAGCTGCTGCGCTATTTTGTGCAGCAGCGCGGTAAACCCGCTGCTGCGATTATTCATCCTGATACCCGTATCAATGAATCCTTCAACGATCTCAATGCTGCCGCCAATTATCGGCAGGCGGCCGTGCTGATTCCGGTAGTGCGCCCGGCGCCTGGTCAGGACAGCAGTATTATTCTGACAGTGCGCACTGATAATCTGAGCAGCCATGCCGGACAGGTAAGTTTTCCAGGCGGCACCGTGGACGAGGAGGATACTGATCCGGTCCATACGGCTTTACGCGAAAGTGCCGAGGAGATTGGGCTGAGGCCTGAATCTGTGCAGATTATCGGGCAACTGGGACAGATATTACTGCCTTCTGGTTTTTGTGTGACACCAATAGTTGGACTGATCGAGCCAGGAGTCCTGTTTATCCCCTCGCCACGTGAGGTTGCTCATATATTCCAGGCACCCAGCTCACTGCTGCTGAATCCAGGTCAGTACCAGCGCAAAATGATGACCTGGCAGAACATTGAACGTCATGTGCTGGAATTACATTTTGAGCAGCATCGCATCTGGGGTGCGACTGCAACTATTCTGCATCATCTGGGCTCAGAGCTTGAAAGAATTGATGCTGACATTCAGCTGAACAGTTCGCTCAGGTAATTGGCTATAGTCTGTTCTGCGCGGCGGTTAGCCTGTTCACTGAAGACGGTGCCAAAATCAGGATTATCGGCCGCCGGATTAGTAAACGCGTGTTTAGGGAGCCTCTGAATAACTCTATGGTCACTCTGGCATGAATTTTCTTGTTGGCGAGATCTCCCTGACCCAGAAGGCCATGCACGCTGACCGCTCCCTTGACATCAGCCCCGGCGCGGGCCAAGTCAAGAGCCGCCATGCCACCAAAACAATAGCCCATGACTGCAATATTATCGGCACCCTTCAAGCATTACGTCGCCATCCTGGTACTTAATGCAGGCCGTCTTCAACATCGTTTATCTTTATGCCTGCAGCAGTTCGGTGACAGGTTAAACGAAGATTTAATCAGAGTTTTTCGAGGATCTTCTCTGCACTGCTGACATCGACACCGCCTGCGGGTTCAACGGCCAGGTGTTTGACCACACCATCCTCAACGATCATCGAAAAACGCTTGCAGCGCATGCCCATGCCATAGCCGGTGGCGTCCATCTCCAGGCCCAGTGCTTTGGTAAACTCGCTATTGCCATCAGCCAGCATCACCACTTCATCTGCATTCTGGGCTTTGCCCCAGGCATCCATAACGAATGCATCATTCACGGAGATACAGGCGATAGTATCGACACCGCGTGCTTTGATTTTATCGGCATTGACCACAAAGCCGGGCAGGTGAGCTTTTGAACAGCCCGGTGTAAAAGCGCCGGGTAAACCAAATAAGATGACTTTTTTGCCCTTGAACAGTTCGTCAGAACTGAGGTTCTCGGGGCCTTCTTTGCCCATGACTTTAAAGGTACCCGCTGGTAATTTATCGCCTTCTGCTATGCTCACGGTGTTGCTCCTTGCTTAATATTGGTGAAGAAATGATCTTAACAAATTTACGATACGCTTTTCTATCTGGAAAAACCCTCTCTGGCTAAACCCTCTCTGACTGAACCCGGTTGGAGCCAAGCCGGATGTGACGAATAAACCCTGCTGCCCGATCTGCTAGTCGCTGAGCTGCAGGTCAGCTCTGATGATTTGATCAATCCAGTCCGCATGCAGCGAGACACGTTCGTAAACGCCCACCGCACCATACAACCCTTGCCTACGTGGCAGTTCACCCTCGCGCTGCAGTTCCCCCACCGCAATCCCTGCAATCTGCCAACCCTGTTCTGTCGCCAGCAATGCTGGACCGCCACTATCGCCAAGACCGGGCAGGCCTTCCAGATCAATTGCCTGGCTGCCAGCCTCCCGTGGATCATCAAAAGAAAAGCGCAGGCGATGATTGCTGGAATCAATTGTATTCCGGGCAACGCGGAATTGGCCGTCATCGATATCAATCCCCTGGGTGCCGATGCCGAAAAAACCCCAGCCCAGCAGGGTGACAATTTTATTGTGCTCATCCTGGTCACGATACAGCGCCAACGGCTGCGGCATCTCCACTGCCTCGTGTAAACGCAGCAATGCCAGATCGACCTCCTGACCGCTCTGTCCGTAAGGCTCTGCATACGCAGGATGAATGCGGATACTGTCGATTGATCTCTGCTGACCACCAATGCGCACCCCATAGTTCTGTCCGGCAGCTAGAGTGCGCGCCAGCGGAGTTTCTTCCGTGCAGTGTGCCGCAGTAATTGCCCACTGCGGGTGAATCAGTGTCGCCACACAAATTTTGCGCTGAGCCCGCTGTTCAAGATAGAACACTGCCGGGAACTGCGACTCTCTGGCACTGTGGCGCGCATATCCAGTATCATGGCGAATCACGATTGCCTGAACGCTGGTGCACATCACCACCATAGCCAACACGATCAGTGTGGCTGGACAAAATTTATTAGTCATAATTTAATTTTTTGCTCTTCAATCCGGTCATTAATATCTCTTCGCACACAGGATCAAGCTCATGAAAGATCAGGAAAAAACTTCAGACAGAGAATACGAATCATCGGGGCTTTATCCCAAAGAAGGTAAACCTTTCCGCCTGGTTGCTTTGTTACTGACTCTCTCCGGGGTAGTAATTTTTCTGGCGATCGCTGCTGCTGTACTGAACTTTGTACTTATCTAACGGCGGAAACGACGGCGCAATTTTGGCGGTTCACGTTTTTTGTTCAATGTCTTGAAGACGGTATACAAACGATAAATGATCACCAGCGCGGCAACTATGACAAAGGCCAGGATGCTGACGGTAAGCCACTGCTCGTGAGTCCATTGCCCTGAATTCAACCATTGCTCAAGCATACTGTCGCCTCACTCCTGGTTCGTCATCAGCGCAACCAGCTCTTCGATCGCTCTGGCCCGGGCCCGCGCATCATTAAGTTCCAGCAGCGCCTGCTTGCGCTCCGAGGGAATCGGCAGCAACTCGCTCAGACGCCAGCCGATTTCACGCAGATCAGCATAATTGACGATCAGCTTAAGATGCTCTATGGCAGGATGCTTCATCAGTTCCTGTAATAAGTGAACCAGAGATTCATCTGGCTGATCAACCGGAATTTCATCCTGGTCGCTGTAGTCTGTCTCCGCGAATTCCACCTTCGCCATCAATAACTGATCGTCCTGAGCCCAGCAGTCCTGCACGGTGAATTTGTGCACGCCCTCAGCGGTTACACCAAGAAGCCCATTCGGCAAAGCATCCCAGTCTACAATTCTGGCGTAGGTGCCGGTTCGATGAACTGTCTGTTGAGCACCGGCTCCAGCGCTTCCATGACCTTCCTTGAGCAGACAGACCCCAAAGCCGGTATCAGTCTGCATCGCACGCTTGACCAGATCGATATAACGCGCCTCAAAAATCTGCAGGGGCAGGCGGCCCCTCGGAAACAACACCGATTGCAGCGGGAACAAAGGAATAACGTCCAGTTTGATCATAACGCCGCCAGTGCAGTAAGCAGTTTTTGATGAATGCCGCCGAAGCCGCCATTACTCATGATGACGATATTGTCTCCGCTTCGGGCATGTACGCGCAGGTGCTCAACAATCTCAGCCACCGATTGAAATACCAATGCAGGCATTTCACTTTGCGCGACGACTGCATCCAGATCCAGACCACCGCCACCTGGCTGCATCCACAGGGTCAAATCAGCGAAACGACAGGCCGCTGCCAGTTCCTGCTTATGAACACCCATCTTCATTGTGTTAGACCTGGGCTCTATCACCGCGATAAGACGCTGCCCGACCTGCTGCTGCAGTCGGTTTGCCATGCCCTGTAAGGTTGTTTCAATCGCGGTGGGATGGTGGGCAAAGTCATCATAGACTCTAATGCCAGCCACCTCTCCAAGAAGTTCCATACGGCGCTTTACACCCTTGAACTGCAACAATGCTTCAGCGGCAGTACTCAATTCCACACCCACATGATGCGCTGCGGCAACAGCCGCCAGTGCATTGCTGACATTATGCAGACCGGTCAAGTCCCATTGCACACTGGCGCTGGCCCGCTTGCCATCGGCCGCAGTCTTGGTCAGCGTAAACCTGCTGCCATCCTGACTGCCCAATTCTGCCTGCCAGCTGATGCCAGCATCTTGTGGCTGCTGCGCTGGCGCGACATCAAAATACTGCAGCTCACTCCAGCAACCCTGGGTCAGCACTTCCTGCAGATTTTTGTCAGTGCGCGGGCAGATAATCAAACCGTTGCCCGGGATAGTGCGAATCAAATGATTGAACTGCCTTTGAATAGCGGCCAGATCGGCAAAAATATCAGCATGATCAAATTCGAGATTATTCAGAATGGCTGTGCGCGGCGAGTAGTGTACAAACTTCGACCGTTTATCAAAAAAGGCTGAGTCATATTCATCAGCTTCCACCACAAAAAAAGCGGAACCCCCCATATCGGCGGATGCAGGAAAATTGCTGGCAACACCACCAATCAGATAACCGGGTTGCAGTCCTGCGTACTCAAGAATCCACGTCAGCATTGCGCTGGTGGTGGTCTTACCATGGGTACCCGCAACCGCCAGTACCCACTTTCCTTTCAAGGCATAGCGCGCCAGCCACTCCGGTCCGGAACAATAATCCAGGCCCTGGTTCAACACATATTCAACCGCCGGGTTGCCGCGTGACATGGCATTGCCGATAACCACCAGATCCGGATGCGGTTGCAGATGAGCGGCTTCAAAGCCCTGCTGCAGCGCAATGCCCTGCTGTTCAAGCTGAGTGCTCATCGGCGGATAAACATTGGCGTCCGAGCCACTGACCGTGTGCCCAAGCTGTTTCGCCAGCACTGCCAGACTGCCCATGAAGGTGCCGCAGATTCCTAATATGTGTATATGCATTGCCTGTCTCTTGCTAAGCTCAGCGGCTACTGTATCAAAAAGGCTTTGGCGCCGCAGGTGATTAATGACATCGCATCGGGAAAACTTCTGGCACTTCTCCAATCAGATTTATCGCCGTCCGGGCGTGGCCGAAACCTGTCTGGATTTGCAGCACAGCAAAGGCGCGGATGTTAATCTTTTATTATTTGCCTGCTGGTACGGGGTCAGCCGGGGATTGTTGCCTGAGGAATTAATTGAGCGCTCACTGGATTATTCTCAGCGCTGGTCGAGCAACGTTGTGGTGCCGCTACGACAGGCTCGTACCTGGATGAAACAATCTGAAGTACTGTTGTCCGATAACAGGGATGTCGATTTATGTATGCAACAATATCGGCAGTTACGACAACAGATAAGAGCAACCGAATTGCAGGCTGAGCATGTTCAACAAACCCTGCTTGAGTCGATGCTGGATGATTCGCAGGTTAAGGCAAAACTGGACTGTGATGAAGTCACTCAAGGGCAGCATGTGCGGACCAATCTGCTGCGTTACCTGCCCGCACAGACCGATCCTCAAATCTTAAAATTACTAAGCGACAATGCCGTGGCCATTCATCACTCCTGATTCGAGCCACTGCCCGCAGCGAACCCCTGCCAGCGTTTAACCATCCCCGGATCGATATCAAACAGATCCAACACCCGCCCGACACTGTGATTGATCAGATCATCAATGGTCTGCGGATTGTTGTACAGTGCCGGCATTGGTGGCGCTATTATCGCGCCCAGTTGGCAGGCTTTAAGCAGCAGTTCACAATGTCCTGCATGCAGCGGTGATTCCCTTGGCATCAGCACCAGACGGCGCTTTTCCTTCAACACCACATCAGCGGCTCTGACCAGCAGATTATCCGCATAGGAATGTACGATGCCTGAGAGGGTTTTCATCGAACAGGGCGCAACAATCATCCCGTCAGTTCGAAATGATCCGCTGGAGATGCTGGCCGCCATGTCTTTAACGGAATGGGTGTGATCTGCAAGTGCTTTGACATCGCCAATCTGCCAGTCCGTTTCAATCGCAATATTTAATTTCGCCGACGTGGTCAGCACCAGATGCGTTTCCACCTCGGCGACTGTTTTTAGAATTTCCAAAAAACGGATGCCATAGATCAATCCGCTGGCTCCTGACATCCCTATAATAAGTCGTTTCATTGTACTTCTGTGCTCCATGTTTACTGCGCGCTCGTTGCCTTGCCTTCCAGCAAAGTTGTAACATTATGCCCCTGTTGATCCCAAATCTCGATAGCAAGCAGAAAAACCAGGCTGCCTCAAGCGCTGCCTCAAGCCCAAGGATGCCCGCCAATGGCCAAAGCAAATCTTTTTTACGCCCAGTCCGGTGGCGTCACTTCCGTTATCAATGCCAGCGCCTGCGGTGTTATTGAGACTGCCCGGCAGCATAAAACTCAAATCGGCAAGATCTATGCAGGGCTGAACGGCATCATCGGTGCTTTGCGTGAGGACCTTATCGACACCAGCAAAGAGTCGGCAAAAACGATAGCCGCATTACGTTATACACCCTCCGGCGCTTTCGGTTCCTGCCGCTATAAGCTCAAAAGTTTTGCTGAAAACCAGGCTGAGTATCTGCGTTTGATGGAAGTATTCAAGGCCCACGATATTCGCTATTTCCTCTACAACGGCGGCGGCGATTCGCAGGATACTGCCAACAAAATCTCTCAGTTCAGTCTGCAGCAGGGCTTCCCGATTACCTGCATCGGCATCCCAAAAACCGTGGATAACGATCTGCCCATAACCGACAACTGTCCTGGCTTCGGATCAGTAGCCAAATATGTCGCCGTCTCTATTCGGGAAGCAGGGCTTGATGTTGCATCCATGTGCGAAAGCTCCACCAAAGTGTTTGTGATGGAAGTCATGGGCCGACACGCCGGCTGGATTGCCGGTGCTGCGGGTCTGGCTGCCGAACAGGAAGGAGATGCCCCGCATATTATTCTGTTCCCGGAAATCGCCTTCGACAAAGAAAAATTTCTGCGCAAAGTTAAACAGTGCGTCAATCGTTATGGGTACTGTGCGATTGTGGTTTCCGAAGGAGCCAGCTATGAGGACGGCAGTTTTCTGGCCGACGCCGGCGGTAAAGATGCCTTCGGACATACGCAACTGGGAGGCGTGGCACCTTTCATCGCTTCGATGATAAAACAGGAACTGGGCTACAAATACCATTGGGCAGTTTCAGATTATCTGCAACGCGCTGCGCGCCACATCGGTTCGGCGACTGACGTTGAACAATCGTATGCCATGGGGAAAGCCGCTGTGGAATTTGCGCTCGCCGGCAAAAATGCGGTGATGCCGACAATCGTGCGTAACGCAGGCAAAAAATACAGCTGGCGTGTTGGCGAGGCAAAATTGTCAGATGTCGCTAACGTTGAGAAAACCATGCCGCGTGATTATATAAGCAGCGATGGCTACAGCATTACCGAAAAGGCGCGCGCTTACTTCAGCCCCCTGATTCAAGGCGAAGACTATCCGCCCTACAGCAACGGTCTGCCACAATATGCCCGTTTGAAAAAAGTATTGATCGCAAAGAAACTGCCGGCCTGGGAAAACTGAGTCAGGGCGACAGGCGATCGATATGCCAGTGCTGACCCGGTTGCAGGGTATATTCGAAGCGGTCATGGAGACGATGCTTGCTGCCCTGCCAGAATTCAATTGAATGTGGTTTCACCCGATAACCGCCCCAGAACTCAGGGAGTGGGATTTCGCCGCTTTGATATTTATTACTGATTGCCTGGAATTGCTGCAATAACACTGCCTTGGATGCCAGCGGTTTGCTTTGTGCTGAAGCCCACGCAGCAAACTGACTCTCACGCGGGCGCGATGTAAAATACTCACGCGATTCTTCAGTGGAAACTTTTTCGACAACGCCACATATCAACACCTGCCGCTCTACCGGATACCAGGGAAAGTGCAGACTGACTTTTGCATTCGCACACATCGCCTGGGCTTTTCGGCTTTCGTAGTTGGTGTAGAAAACAAAGCCTTCCTCATCGACCTTTTTCAGCAGCACAATGCGCTGTGATGGCTGCCCATCCTTACCCGCAGTTGCCAACACCATCGCAGTCGGATCGCTGAGCTCCATTTCTATGGCCTGCTGCATCCACGACATGAACAGGTCCAGTGGGTTCTCGGGTAAATCGCTGCGGCTAAGACCGCCCTTCAGATATTCGCGCCGTATGGCCTGCAAATCCATAAATTTCGTCCTGAACTGCCAGGGTAGCTCTGAATCAGAGGCTCCCTAGTACAGCAACTTGCCGTATTCCCACATCTGCTGTCTTGTGGTCCCGCGCGGATAAATAAATGTACCCGACCCATGTTTCTTATTAGCGAAAAAACCGCCCGTGTAGCTCTGACCATCGGGCCAACGGTAAGTTCCCTGGCCGTGATAGAAGTCAGTCATGAACTCGCCGGTATAATTCTCAACATTCTGCGACAGCCAGTCTTCTGAATACTTATTTTCGGTCCACCCGCTGATCCCGTAAAAGTAAGCGCCTCTGCCGTGTCGCTTGTCATCTTTCCATTGGCCAATGTACAACTCGGAAACACCATTCCAATAAGTGCCACGTCCGCTTCTTATGCCCTGATCCCAATCGCCATCGTAATACGCACGCCGGGTGCTGCTTAACATTTCAGTAAGCTTGCCATTACCGTGGAATTTGCCATCGAGAAAATTGCCTCGATACAGGTTTTCACCAACAGTCGTTTTTATCTCAAGTACGCCGTAGCCGGAGCTACAATCACCATGGCTGCAGAGGCGGCTCAGCTCTATTATTTCCTGAGGGCTGCTTTGCTGATCCTGAACCCGAACCTGAATCTCAGTCTGCGCAGCAGCTTGAGTCCGCAACTGTGATTGGGTCTGCGCCTGTGTCTGCACTGAAATGATCAGCATTGCAGCCAGCACGGAAGAGGCCAGCGCTGTTTGCGAAACCCTGGTCAGGATGCGGCTAAATAACATCATCTTCGGAATTGTCATCACATGCTCCTGCAGTAAAGCCAGTATCAGACGGCTGTGCGCAGTACAGCCAGCGGGCTGGTATTGACTACTTTTTTGGTTGCGCTCACACCCAGTGTCGCAATAATCACGGTGCCAAGTACAGGACCGACGATCCACACCCAATAATGTGGCGAGAATTCCTGCTGGAACACCTGTGTCTGCAGATAATACAAACTGATCTCAGAGCCGAAGGTGGCAATAAGACCGGATATCAAGCCAATAAATGCAAACTCTATCAGCAGACTGCTCAAAATAAGCTTTCGTCCAGCACCCAGGGTACGCAGAATAGCATTCTCCCGGAAGCGCTCATCCAAAGTGGCATTCACACAGGCAAGCAGCACCAGCGCACCGCAGGCCAGCACCAGAAATGCGATCAATTCAATGGCCGACGTTACCTGCGCGATAATGCGTTGTATCTGTTCAATCAAGGCATCAATTTCCAGTACCACTATGGTTGGAAAAGCTCTCAACAGACCATTGAGCAGTCGTTTTTCTTCACCGTCCATCAACACCGTGGACAAATAGGTCGCGCCCATAAAATCTATGGTGCCCGGAGAGAAGATGAAGAAGAAGTTCGGCTGCATATTGTCCCAGCGCACGGTGCGCATGCTCTGAACTTCAACCTCGATGCTCTGGGTTTCGCTGAGACGAAATTCCAGTGTGTCGCCAATTAATATCCCCAGACGTGAGGCGTAATCGGCCTCCACCGAAACGTAACCGGCTTCTGGATCAGCACCCCACCAGGTGCCGGCAACTACCTGGTTATCGCGTGGCAGATCCCGGACCCAGGTGACCTGCCGGTTTTGCACCCGCCCGGATTCTTCCGTCGAACCTTCTGTGCTCTCTGCCTCATCAAGACCTGCTATCTCCTCATCAGCCGGTGCGCTGCGCTCGGTCAGATTGCTGCCACCCTGATCATCGTCATCGCCGTCGTCCCAGATTCTTCTGGGAGGAGCGCCATTTACCGCCGCCAGGCCTGCCGACGCCATAGGATAAAACTGATTCGCTTCAACCCCGTTCTCGGTGAAGAAGGACTCAATACCAGGCACCTGCGCCTCGGTCACATTCATTAGAAAGTGATTGGGGGTGTTTTCCGGTAATTGCGCCTGCCAGTCCGCAACCAGATCAGTGCGCAGCAGCGCCAGTGTCAGCAGCGACATAATCGTCAATGAGAACACCATAATCTGCAGTACGCTCTGCTTGCGGCGACGACGGGTTGCAGACATGGCCAGCTTCCACGCGCTGCCGGCATGCATGCCTACAGCCGTGGTGGAGCGCAGTACGGTCCAGGATAACAGTGACAGCACAAATCCGGTACCAGCTACTGCCAGAACCAGGAAACTGGTCAGCACCAGGTTCTGGCTGTACCAGAGTACCAGCATCACTGCACCACCAATACCGAACAAGTATGGCACTTTGGCGCTCAGGGACTGATTATCCGTATCCTTACGCAACACCCGCAGCGGTGAGGTGTTTTTAAGCGCCAGCAGCGGGGGTAACGCGAAGGAGAGCAGACAGATAAAGGCTGTCATTGCACCGATTACATAGGGAGTAAAACTGGCCGCTGGCAGGGTGATCGGAATTACCGAACTGAGCGTCTGCAGAATGATCTGGTGAACGGCCCAGCCCAGGAAGGAGCCGATGATAATCGCAATGGCTACCAGGAATAGCTGGATAAACATATAAATAGCAGCAATCTGTGTCGAGTTGCAGCCCAGGGTTTTGAGAATGGCCGCGTAATCAAAATGGCGTTCACTGTAGCGCCTTGCCGTCAGCGCAATGGCGACACCGGCCAGCAGCACTGCAAACAGACTACCCAGCATCAAAAAGCTTTCTGCCCGGCTCAGTGCATCGGCAATTTCCTGGCTTTCTTCGCGGACGTCGCGAATTCTGTAACGGCCATCGGCCTGCTCTTCCAACCATTCGGTATAGGTTTCCAGTTGGCGCTGCTCACCGGCAAACAGATAGCGATAGCTGACCCGGCTGCCCAGCTGAATCACATTGGTAGCGGGCACATCAGCCAGATTCAACATCAGCCGCGGACCGGCGTTCTCCAACATACCACCCTGCTGACGGTCGGGCTCCTGAACGATGACGCGGCTTACCGTGAACTCTGCTTCGCCGACATAAATGCTGTCACCGATACCAATATCAAGACTCGGGAGTACCCGTGACTCAACCCAGACTTCGCCCACCGCAGGGCCGCCTGCAATCGGCGCGCCTGCTGTGTAGGGCTGGTCTGCTACCACCAGATTCCCGCGCAAGGGATAGGCATCACTGACTGCCTTCGCAGAGACCAGCAGATTGCCATTATCGGAGAATGCCATGGAGGTAAAGGAAAGTATTTCTGCAGTGCGCAGGCCCAGGGATCTGGCTTGCTCAATCAGCTCCGGTTCGACTTCCTGTCGGGCACTCATCACCCGGTCGGCGGCCAGAATATTGGCTGATTCCAGCAGCAGCGCCTGCTGCAGTCGATCCGTAAACAGCGCAATGCCAGTGACTGAGGTGACGGCCATGATCAGCGCCAGCAACAGCAGACGCAATTCCCCGCCGCGCCAGTCGCGCCACAGCAAACGCAAGGCCAGACGCATTAAGGTACTCCAAAACACGGGCTGTGCATCGATTATTTTAGGCATGAGCAACTGCCTCGGCGAAGGCCGGGTTAACTTCATCGGCTACTTTTTCTCCAGCGATCAACCTGATGGTGCGGTGGCATTTATGCGCCAGTCGCTCGTCATGAGTGACCAGCACCAGAGTGGTGCCATATTCTTTATTCAGGGTAAACAGCAGATCAATGACTTTGGCGCCGGTGGCCGTATCCAGGTTGCCGGTAGGCTCATCGGCAAACAGGATGCGCGCTTCGGACGCGAAGGCACGGGCGATAGCGACGCGTTGCTGCTCGCCGCCGGACAGCTGATTGGGATAATGGTGACCGCGCTCGTTGAGCCCCACCCGCTCCAGCAGCACACGGGCTTTCTGACGGGCATCCCGATCATTTTTCAGCTCAATGGGCAGCATCACATTTTCCAGCGCGGTCAGGCTGGGCAGCAACTGGAAAGATTGAAACACGAATCCGACAAATTGACCGCGCAGCTGTGCACGCTGTTCCTCATCAAGTTCGCTGAGGTTGTGGCCATGCAAAATCACCGCACCTGACGTTGCGCTGTCCAGACCGGCCATCAAACCCAGCAGTGTTGATTTTCCAGAACCGGAAGCGCCCACGATAGCGACTGTTTCAGCTTCGCTTATAGACAATGAAATATTATCAAGAATGGTCAATTCACCTTCACTGGTGACCACGCGTTTTGTCAGATTTTCCGTACTTATCATCAGCTCAAATCCTACGCCAGGGAAGTTACTGCCGGGGTGGCAATTCCTCTTACATGTTGAACAATCAGCCTGCAGGCATTACATTGGTGCCTGTTGGTGCCTGATTATCTTGTACACAAAAAATCCCTGCGCACCGGTCTACTGCAGGGATTCGCTCTTGAAGCCATGGCTTCCGGACCGGCTTCTTTCCTCGTAAATTGGCATTGTATCGGCTTATGAACCATAAATCTCACATCAGGTCCCTGTCTACCGCGCTATATGTCGCGCTGATCTCATTGTCACTTTTATTCGGTTGCAGCCCCGCCTCATCTGCTGGCGGCGCAACCGCAGACAGCACTCAAATCGCTGTCGATCCGATCCGCGACAATCACAGTGCTGCCAGCAAAAGATCTTCCGAATTCGACGAAAGTGCTCTGATCCACAGTACTTACGACGAAAATCCTGTGATAGATCAGCAAACGCGCCAAAACAATTCAACGCCAGGCGCATCGACAGAAAAAAGCATCCTCATCTTTGGCGACAGTCTAAGCGCCGCGTACCGCATGGATGAAAACCAGGGTTGGGTCGCACTTTTATCCAATCGCATTGAACATAAACAGCTGCCCTACGAAGTGATCAATGCCAGCGTCAGTGGCGAGACCACAACCGGCGGCCTGGCCCGTCTGCCTGCAGTGCTGGCGGCGAATGCGCCGGAGATCGTGCTATTGGAGCTGGGTGGTAATGATGGTTTGCGCGGCATGCCGGTAAGCAGCATCCGTGACAATCTGCTGCAGATGATTGAATTGATCGAAGCCAGCGGCGCCACCGCGGTGCTGGCTGGCATTCAGATTCCCCCTAACTACGGTCCGCGTTATACCGAGCCCTTCACGCGCTTGTTCGAAGAGATTGCTGCAGAGCGAGAACTGGTATTTATTCCTTTCCTGATTGATGGAATACCGCAGGATCCGGAGCTGATGCAGGACGATGGCATTCACCCGCGAGCTGAAGCGCAGACGCTGGTGCTGAATAATGTCTGGCCCTTCCTTGAGGATCTGCTTCAACAGCGCTAAGGGCTTAAGAGATAGGGCTTAAGAAATAGTGGGTTAAGAGATCGGGTTTTAAGCAGCAGGTCTGTCAGGCAGCCGCCACTGCCGTCTTCCGCCGGTCCGACATGGACAGCAACATACCGGCAGAAGCCAGATTACACAGCGCCATCAACAGAAACGCATTATCGTAGTTGCCAAACTCGTCATAGTGCCAGGCCGCCAGCACAGGTCCCGCAGCGGACATCGCAAAGGTGAAAGGCAGTGCGGTACTGCGCACTGCGCCCAGATAACGTCGACCGAAAAAAGAAGCCCAGATAACTTCCTGCAAGGGAATCAGGCCACCCCAGCCCAGCCCCATCAGCAGGAATCCCGCATACGCCAGCATATTCAGCTGCGCCCGCACACTGAACACAATGACAATAACCGCGACGCCGGTTATCGCTGCGCCAATAGCGGCCAGAATCCTGGAGTTGTAGCGGTCAATAAAGACGCCCCATACCGGCTTGCTCAAAAACGCTGGAATCGATGCCAGGGAAATCATCGAAGCCGCTACCAGACGCGGATAACCGGCATCGGTCATGAACGGAATGGTCTGCAGCAGCATGACCGTAATAGAAATCTGAAACAGCCCGAATGCCAGCACCAGGGAATAGAACCGGCCGGTGCGCATGGCCTGAGCGCGGGTCATCGAATTGATGTAATCCAGGCGCGCCGCTGCACCTTCATCGGAATTCACCTGATCTGCAGTTTTGCCATCCGGAAACAAGGCGTAATCTTCCGGACTGCGTCTTACCACCAGTGCTGCTGGAAAGATCAGCACTGCTGCGCCTACGCCCAGTACATGCCAGGCGCTGCGCCAGCCCAGCGTGTCGACCAGCCAGGTTGAAACCGGCGGTAGCAGAATACCGGCCAGTGATACCCCCATAGCGGCCAACGCCACCGCACGCCCTCTGCGCTCTACAAACCATTTGCCCAGCGTTACATTAACCACCAGATTCCCGATCATACCGGCACCCATGGTCAGGATTACGCCATTGACCAGCACCCACTGACTCAAGGTTTGCACGCTGCCCAGCATGAATACGGACACCGAAAGGATGACCATGCCAACAAGAATGAAGGGGCGTCCGCCATAACGATCAATAGAGGAGCCAATGGCGAAACCGGTAAATGCAGCAACCATCTGACCAATTGAGCGCGCCGACGTGAACTCAGCACGGGTCCAGCCAAATTCATCGCTCATGGGAATCATGAAAGCGCCCACCACATAGTTCTGCATGCCGATGGCGACGAATTGCGTGACGAAGGCCGCCAGCACAATCCAGTAACCATAGAAAACCGGGCTTCGGTGAGTGTTCTCAGGAGAATTTCTATGCGGGTTTATAAGCGACAAAACACGGACCTTTCGGGCTTCCCAGGTGACGGCATTCTACTCCAGGAAACGGGTCAGGGCTATGTTACAGCTCTGACCCTTGCAGTCTTGTTCAAGCCAGTGCAATCACCACCGATAGCTTGTTATCGGTGCTCTGAACTGCTCTCGTCGATCCGGCTGCCATTCACGGCGTCCAGGGGGCGGTGCGTAAGCACGATGATCATTGTGCGTGTGCTGAATGCTTTGTGCATACAGATAAGAATTACTAAGCGACTCGAAGGCTCTGTTCAGTTCACGGTAACTTCTGCTCAGCCTGGAACCATGACCGTGGTTATAGTCGAGGCTGGCATAATAGCTGCGCTCGAAACGATAATAATATTTAACCAGCTCTTCGTAGCGATCCTGCACTTTCGAGCTGCGGGGGTCTGCAGAAATTGCGCTGATATGAAACCTGTAGGCTTCGCGACTGAACTTTCTGGCATAGTCATGCAGGGTACTTTTTTCACCATAACGTTTCATCTCCGCGGCAAATTCTACACTGGCAGTATGCAGGCGGGCCGAGTCTCTGGTGTAGTCGCTGCGGGTGTCTCTGGCACCACGCCGGTCAAAGTCAGGGGACAGCGCATTTGCATGATTTCCGGCATGCACTCTGGAGGGATTTCTGTCCGCAGCAAATGCACTGACAGAGATCACACTGGCTATAAACATCACTGTTAATATTTTCATATTCCTCACTCCTTTTTTGCCTGACCTCACATGGTGAAGCCGGCTTTGCAAGCTTCATTCAGGATGAAAATCATCATCCAACGCTTGTGAGTATAGAGAGCGGAAATGAACTGCACCTGAACAGGCTGGCAGCATTAATCAGAGGATAAATCCGGGTTCAACCGCCGGTAATCTGCAGGTATTTTTTGATCACTTTTTCCATACCCTGCTCAAGCGACTCCACGATCAGCGCATGCCCAATCGATACTTCCAGAATTCCGGGAATCTGTAGAAAGTGCGGAAGATTATCAAGATTCAGATCATGCCCGGCATTTACACCAACCCCCAGTTGCGCAGCACGCAGCGCCGTAGCCCGGTACTTCTCCAGCACTGCAGACTCGTTTGCGGTAGCGAACGCCCGCGCATAATCCTCAGTGTACAACTCGATACGGTCTGCACCTGCCTCTCTGGCCGCAGCAACTGCATCCGGCACTGGATCAAGAAACAGACTGCTGCGGATGCCCTGTGCGCGCAGCCGTGCCGTAACCGTTTTCAGCAAGACAAGATTCGCTGGCACATCCCAGCCATGGTCTGAAGTCAATTGATCAGGTGCATCCGGCACCAGCGTGCATTGTGCTGGCTGCACCTCGCTGACCAGCGCCAGGAAATCCTCAGAAGGATAGCCTTCCATATTGAATTCAACATCGCCATAGTTACCCACATTGCCGCGCAGCAGCTCAGTAATATTACGCACGTCCTGGCGGGTGACATGACGCTCATCCTGGCGTGGATGAACCGTAATACCTTTGACCCCCAGCGCAATTATTTTTCTGACAAAATAAAGCAGATCAGGATAGTTACTGCCGCGGGAATTGCGCAGCAAAGCCAGCTTGTTGACATTGACGCTTAATGTAGTGGTAGTTTTTGCGTTCATGAATTTATTCCGACGGGCTTAAAAAATCGCTGACGAGATGATAAAAAGTCTGTGGTTTTTCCGCGTGCAGCCAATGTCCTGTCTGCATGATTATTTTCAATCCGGCCTGAGGAAATTTTTTGGCAATTTCCTGTTGATGATCTTCAGTTATGTAATTAGACAAGGCCCCTTTTATAAACAATACGGGTTTGTCAAAAATCCCATCGCCCGCAGGCGCAGCGCGCAACTGCAGATAACTCTTTGCCAGCACCGGCAGGTTGATGCGCCAGTGAAACCTGCCGTCCTGAGCCCGCACCAGATTAGTCAGCAAAAACTGGCGTACCACTTCGTCGTCAACATGTTCGGCAAGCATTTTATCCGCTTGCGTGCGCGACGTTATCTGCTGCAGATCAATCGCCTGAAGGCCATCAAAGACCTTATCGTGCTCACTGGCATAGTTAACCGGGGCAATATCGGCCACAACCAGTTTATCGACCCGCTGCGGATGCTCCAGCGCCAACTGCATGGCGACTTTGCCACCCATAGAATGACCCAGCAAATGTGCACTGCCGATCTTATGTGCATCCATGAACTCAATCACATCCATGGCCATGACCGGATAGTCCATCTGCTCGGCATGCGGCGAAGCACCATGATTACGTAAATCCAGTGCATACACAGCATACTGCTCACTCAGCTTATTGCTGTGCCAGTTCCAGTTGCTGATACTGCCGAACAGTCCATGCAGTATCAGCAGTGGATGACCGACAGTAGAATACTGCCGGTAGTTCAGTTTCATTTCAGAGATTTTCCTGCAGCCAGTGAATTGCATCATCATGATGTGTTTTGGTTTTCACTTTATCCATAATGTGACGCAACACCCCTTTCTTATCGATGATAAAAGTATTACGCAGCACACCGGTGTACTCACGACCCATGAATTTCTTAAGCCCCCAGCTGCCGTACATTTCAGCTACGGTATGCTCGGTATCGGAGAGCAGAGTGAAGTTCAGCTTATCGCGCTGTACAAATTTCTGCAGACTTTTTACGGGATCGGGACTCACTGCCAGCACGACAGCGTCAAGTTTCTCCAGCTCCGCCTGACTATCGCGCAGACCGCAGGCCTGCACTGTGCAGCCAGGAGTCATCGCCTTTGGGTAGAAATACAGAATGATGTTTTTACCTTTAAAATCACTCAGGGACACGTTGTTCTGATGCTGATCTTTAAGGTTGAATTCCGGTGCGGGTTTGCCAATTGCTGGATAAGTCATGCTGCTACTCCTGTTGATTTCTGACCTGGGTGCCGATCCTGATCCCGGTGCGGCGGCTAAGCTGATTGTTGCGCTCGCATCTGATTGTAGCGGCCGCGTCTGATTTTGGAGACCAGGCCGGATCAGGCAGACTGCGCCGGATTATAAGTCACGCTCATGGCTCAGTCATGAAGTTTTCCGATAATCATCACTTTAGCGGGCTGCGCATAATCAAGAGTATGGTAGTATTTTTTCATGTCTTATTCCGCCAGATCCATAGTCGTATTGACCGGTGCCGGGGTTTCTGCTGAATCCGGCATTAACACCTTCCGCGCTGCTGACGGCTTATGGGAAAATCATCGCCTTGAAGAAGTTGCCACGCCTGAAGGCTTCGAGCGCAATCCACAACTGGTGCATCATTTTTACAATGAACGACGGCGCCTGCTGCTGGACAAGAGTATTCAGCCCAATCCGGCGCATCTGGCGCTGGCGCAATTTGAGCAGGAGTTTACGGCGGGGTGCCGAGGTCAGTTTCTGCTGATTACTCAGAACATCGACAATCTGCATGAACGCGCGGGCAGCAGCAATGTGCTGCATATGCACGGCGAACTGTTGAAAATGCGTTGTCAGCACAGTCACATGGTCTTCGATATCAACACCGATCTTAGCTGTGACAGTGAATGTCGATGCTGCCTGACCATGGGCAATCTGCGTCCGCATGTGGTCTGGTTTGGAGAGATGCCTCTGTATATACCGCAGATAAATCGGGCGCTGGAGAATTGCGACCTGTTCATCGCCATCGGCACCTCAGGCAATGTCTACCCGGCAGCAGGTTTTTATCAGATTGCCAAAAGCCGCAGTGCCCATACCGTCGAGATCAATCTCGAAAAGACCGGTTCAGACTTCGATGAACACATCTACGGACCAGCCTCCAGGGCAGTGCCCGAGTTCCTGGATGGTCTGTTGGAAGGTGCCAGGGCTCAGCTCAGCAGAGCTTTCAACTCGACTGGGAAATAGGGTCTGCCGCGACTGTTTACCGCCGTGGTCGTAATCGTGGCTGACAACATCAACTGCTGAGTGCCTGATTTTATGATGGTTTGTTCGAACACCAGCCGGACTGGAGAGTGCAGAACAGGCACTACCGTCACTAAAAATTCATCACCACTGCGCAGCGATTTTTTAAACTGCAGATCGGCGCGCACCACCACGACAATAATTCCCTGCTCAGTCAAACTGGCAAAATCCAGACCTCGGGATTTCAGGAACTCATGGCGGGCGTGTTCCAGATAGTTCTGATACACCGCATTGTTCACCACACCCTGCATATCGCACTCATAGTCACGTACCGCCATCGCCAGTTGAAACACCTGTCATCTCCTCATTTATAAAGCGCTACCCGTCAGAGTGTGTCGAGATTCGGCATGATACAGCGCCACGCGAGTGTCCGCACAGAAAGGCCCAGCAAAAACTGCTACGGTATTCCTTTAAGGAGAATAATCATGGCCCTCAAACTACACACCATCATCTGCAGTACCCGTCCTGGCCGGGTCGGCGACTCGGTTGCCAATTGGTTTCATAGTGTCGCCACTGAGCATGCTGATTTCGATGCTGATCTGATTGATCTGCTTGATTTCAATCTGCCGGTGTTCGATGAACCGAATCATCCCGCGCTGCAAAAATATCAGCACGCACACACCAAAGCATGGGCCTCCAGCGTCGATTCAGCCGATGCCTATGTATTTGTGACACCTGAATACAATTTCGGGCCACCGCCCTCCTTGTTAAATGCTTTGAATTATCTTTATCTGGAATGGAATTATAAACCTGCAGGTATCGTCAGTTATGGTGGCATCTCGGGTGGGCTGCGTTCTGCGCAAATGATCAAGCTGACGCTGACCACGCTGAAAATAGTGCCCTTGTACGAGGGCGTCACTGTGCAGAACGTGGCGGATAAGGTTGATAAAAAACACCTGTTTCACGCTCAGGATCTGCATGCTTCGTCAGCACAGAAAATGCTTGATGAACTGTCACGCTGGGCGAAGGCACTGCGGGCAATGCGCTGAACGGATCGGTCACTGCGGCAGGCCACAAAAATTGCCGCGCTGTCAGTTGAGTTGCGGCAGGTGCTCATCTATCCTGTCAGTTCAAATAAAGCTGAGCCAGTCCGTAGAACTCAGCGCTAACTACACCCAGGAGTTTGTCCATGTTGAAACTGAATAAGCTGCACCGAAGCCTGTTGCTCAGCTCAATGCTGGTGCTGCCATTCACTGCCAGTGCTCAGACCAGCGCCACAGCAATCGCTTACTCCGATAAAGACACGTGGCTGTGTCGACCCGATAATTTGAATGCCTGCACAGCGGACTTAGGTACCACCATAGTTGCTGCCGATGGCTCAATGACCCGGGAAGAATTTACGCATAATCCCGACGCCGCAATCGATTGCTTTTATGTTTACCCTACTGTCTCGCGCGACGCTACTCCCAACAGCGATATGAATGCCGGCCCTGAAGAGATGAATGTGATCAGCGCGCAGTTCGCGCGCATGGGCTCCGAATGTCGCTTGTTTGCTCCCCTGTATCGCCAGATTACGCTCACTGCGTTGCGCGCCAATATGGCGGGAGGCGCTCAGCAGATGGCCGCTGATCGCGAACTGGGTTACAACGATGTCGTCAATGCCTGGAACTACTATCTGGCCAACCATAACCAGGGCCGTGGCGTCATCCTGATAGGCCACTCCCAGGGTTCCGGCGTACTGACTCGCCTGATCGCCAGCGAGATCGAAGGCAAACCCGTACAGCAACAGATAGTGTCGGCCATGCTGCTGGGCACCAATGTGCAGGTTCCGAAGAACGCACTAAGCGGCGGCACCTTTAAACAGCTGCCACTGTGTCAGTCTGGCAGCGAAACCGGTTGCGTCATCGCCTACGCCTCCTTCCGCTCTGATATTCCCCCCCCCCAAAATTCACTGTTCGGACGGGGCACAGCTGATACCGTCAATGCCTGCACCAATCCGGCGCTCCTTGCTAAAGGCAGCAATGAGCTGCACGCTTACCTGAGCAACAACACGGCTGAAGGAGCTTCTTCGGCACCTCCCGGTCTCTGGACTGACAGTGGCGCCGCCATTGACACCCCTTACGTCAGCGTCCCGGGGCTGTTGAGTGCCGAGTGTGTATCAGATGATCGCGGCAGTTACCTGGAAGTTACCGTGCATGGCAATCCTGCTGATTCCCGTACCGATGTCATCAGCGGCGATGTGATGATCAATGGCGAAGTCAATGCTGGCTGGGGACTGCACCTGATTGATGTCAATCTGGCGATGGGCGATCTCGTTACTATTGCCGGTCAACAGGCCAAAAGCTGGCAGAACAGATAAATTTTTTATTCTAAAAATAACCCATGGAGTGCGCACAATGACTTTAAAGAAAACCCTTGGCAGCATCGCTTTGCTGCTGTCTGTAATCAGCAATTCAAGCTTCGCCGCTGATATGGAGGACACCATCAACATCACCAGCACAGCTTTTACTCATCATGCCAATGTGCCGCTCAAGTACTCAGCCTATGGAGATAATATTTCTCCACAGCTGAACTGGAGCAATCTGCCTGCAGGCACGGTACAGCTGGCCCTGGTGATGGATGATCCCATCGTCCCGATGCCGCAGCCCTTTGTACACTGGGTTGCCTATAACATACCCGCCACTGCGTCCGGCCTGCCCGAACAATTGTCCAAAGAAGTGCAGGTGACGGATGTCCCTGAACTCGCAGGCATGATCAATGGGCTTAATGGTGTAAGGCAGGTGGGTTATTTCGGTCCGCGCCCGCCGGTGGACGGCAAGCTGCATGCCTATCATTTTCGCGTGTATGCTCTGGACGCTGCGCTCAATCTGCCAGAGGGTCTGAATAAGCAGACACTGATGGAAGCCATTGAAGGGCATATACTGGGAACGGGCATGCTGATGGGACATTACGAACAGAAATAACAATCAGCACGAAGCAGGTGGCAACTGTCACCTGTTGATACCAACCAGCGTTGATGCGAACCAGAAAATCCAGGACAAAAAAAAGCCTGCATCGCTGCAGGCTTTTTGAATAGTGGTGCCGGCACCAAGAGTCGAACTCGGGACCTACTGATTACAAGTCAGTTGCTCTACCAACTGAGCTATGCCGGCCAGGAAAGCGCGCATACTAACAACGAATTAAAATATCGGCAACGGTTATTTTGGACACGCGGCTTCATTTTATTGCAGCCCTCACCCTTTGAATTACCACATCAGAGATAAAATATCCGCCTGATTCAGGCCGACCGACATAGGATGAAATTTAGTGACAAACACTCCGGATAAAAGGACTCTCTGGCGACGGCTGGGCGCACATCAAAAAACCATGACCGCAACGGGTGTCCGTATCGAGCAGCTGTTTAAAGACCAGCCGCAGCGTTATGCGCACTACTCCCTGAGCTGCAACGAGTCGCGGTTTGATTTTTCCAAGAACCTGGTGACTGACGAAACTCTCTCATTGCTGATCGCGCTGGCCAGTGCCTGTGGACTGGAAAGTGCTATTGAGTCCATGTTCAAGGGCGAGCCTATCAATACCACCGAGGATCGTCCGGCTCTGCATGTTGCGCTGCGCGGTCATATCCCACAGCAATTGCCGGGTGCCGCGCAAGAAGTAGCGGACTGTCTGGCTAAAATGACTACCTTTGTTGATGCAGTGCAGCATCAGAGCTGGCGCGGATTCAAGGGCGATGCCATCACTGATGTGATTAATATCGGTATTGGCGGCTCCGATCTTGGCCCGGCAATGGTCAGCGAAGCGTTGACGCGCTGGCATGTGCCGACGTTGCGCGTACATTTTGTATCAAACGTTGATCCCGAGCATCTGCGCAATACGCTGGCGAACTTGCATCCAGCCAGCACCCTGTTTATTGTCGCCTCGAAATCCTTTACCACCCTGGAAACGCTTGAGAATGCCGAGCTGGCAAAGCGCTGGTACGCAGCCAAAGGGGGCGACGTTGAGCAGATCGCAAAACATTTTGTTGCCGCTACAGCCAATGTTGAAAAAGCCTGCGCATTCGGTATTCACCCTGACAATATTTTCCCCTTATGGGACTGGGTAGGCGGACGCTACTCCTTGTGGTCTGCCATCGGTTTGCCGATCGCGCTGGCTGTTGGGATGGCTCAGTTTAAAGCACTGCTGCAGGGTGCCCGAACCGTTGATCTGCATTTTCAGAATACGCCTCTGCGAGAGAATATCCCGGTCATCATGGGGCTGTTATCGGTCTGGTACGGTAATTTCTGGGGAGCCGATTCACAGGTGATCCTGCCCTATGCGCAAAATCTGCATTTACTGCCGTCTTTTCTTCAGCAGCTGGAGATGGAAAGTCTCGGTAAATCTGTTGATAAAGAAGGCAGGCCGGTCAGCACCCGCACCGGACTGGTTATCTGGGGCAGCGCCGGCACTAACGGCCAGCATTCCTTTCATCAGTTGCTGCACCAGGGCACGCATTTCATCCCTGCTGATTTCATTACCGCGGCTATTGGCGCTGATCCTGCAGATCAGGCGCAGCACCAGCATCTGCTGGCTAACTGCTTCAGCCAGAGTCAGGCGTTGATGCTGGGTAACAACGCAGCGGATCCTCACCGCGCTGTGGTCGGCAACCGGCCCAGCAATACCCTGTTGCTGCGCGAACTGACGCCAACAACATTGGGCGGCATCATCGCGATGTACGAGCACAAGGTGTACGTGCAAAGCGTTATCTGGGGAATAAATGCGTTTGATCAGTGGGGGGTTGAGATTGGCAAACAACTGAGCGGCAAAATCTATCCTGCCTTGCAGCAGGAACAGCCATCCACCGGCTTTGACGACGCCACTAACGGTCTGATAAATCAATACAGGAATTTCCTGCACCAGCAGTGATACACTTGAGCGCTTAAAAATAAGGGCGTTCGCTGGCACAGGGATCATGACCGACACAAATGACAAGATAATTGTTGGCAGCGAAGAATGGTGCGCCTTACCTGCACTTGGCATTCCTGCTATCAAAGCCCGGGTTGACTCCGGTGCTAAAACATCTTCTTTACATGCCTTTAATATCCGCGCATTTAAACGTCACGATGTCTCGTGGGTGAGCTTTGAGGTACACCCTCTGCAGAATAACCGGCGCACCATAGTCCGCTGCGAAGCAGAGGTCGTGGATAAGCGGATGATCAAAAGCTCTACCGGCATCAGTGAAAAGCGCTACGTTATCAGAACCACCTTGAAACATGCAGGAATCACGTGGGACGTTGAGCTGACACTGGGAAATCGCGATTCCATGGGTTTTCGCATGCTGCTGGGACGGGAAGCCATGATGGGCCGGATCCTGGTGGATCCGGCCGCTGACTGCCTGGGTGGTGACATCACCGAAAAGCAGATAGTGAAGCTGTACGCCGACCACACCAGCGAGGGCGCCGGTCTAAGCATTGGATTGCTGGCCAGCAATCCCGAACTGCGTAGCAATCAACGCATTCTGGAAGCGGGCGAGGAGCGCGGTCACCGCATTCGCTTCTACGACATCAAACAGTGCTATATGAAACTGGATGCCGAGACACCGGAAATACACTATCGCGGTGGCAAAATCCTGAATAACCTGGACGCCATCATTCCGCGCATCCGGCCGGATCTCACTTTTTATGGCTGCGCCCTGGTGCGGCAGTTTGAAAGCATCGGCACCTGGTCACTCAACTCTGCAGAAGCCATCGGTCATTCCCGTGACAAACTGTATTCCCTGCAATTGTTATTGCAGCATGGCCTGGCGATACCTACCTCAGGTTTTGCCGACAGCCCGCTGGACACCGACGACCTCATTGACATGGTTGACGGTGCGCCCCTGGTGGTGAAGCTGCTTGAAGGTCCGCATGGCCGGGGCAGTGTGCTGGCCGATACCCGCACAGCCGCAGAGAGCATTATCAATGCCTTTAAATCTCTGCAGGCACATTTACTGGTGCAGGAATTTATCAAGGAAGCCGAAGGTCGCGACCTGCGTATTCTGGTGGTCGATAACAAAGTTGCCGGCGCGGTAGAAAGACAGGCCCCGCCTGGCGAATTCAGAGCCAATCTGCATCGCAGCGCGTCTTTCTCTGCGGTCAGAACCAGCAGTGAAGAGCGCAATCTTGCCGTGCGCGCCACCCGGGTGATGGGCTTGAAAGTGGCTGGCGTGGATATTATCCGCTCCCGCAAAGGACCCTTGCTGCTGGACGTGAATTCTTCGCCGCAACTGGGTGAAATAGAGGAAGTCAGTGGCAAGGACGTTGCCGGTAGTATGATCAGCGCAATCGAAAAGCAGCTGGGTTGGAAGCGCCGTCTGGCGGTACCCCTGGATAAACATGAATAGACGAGACCAGAACAGCGCGGTTCCCGGTGCCAGCGTATGAACTCGATTACATTCCGCAAAGCCAGCAAAGCTGATATGGAGTGGGTGTACGAGACATTTCGCACCACCATGAAGAGCTATATTGAAGACACCTGGGGCTGGGACGAACTGTTTCAGCAGTATGGTTTTGCCGAAAATCTGCCGCCTTCAAGCTTCTCGATTGCGGCGCTGAACAGTGTAACGGTTGGTGCTTACAGCCTGACTGAGAAAACCGATCATCTCTGGCTGGAAATGCTGTTGATACTGCCCGACTACCAGAATCAGGGTGTTGGCAGCCGCATCCTGCAGACCATTCAAACTCAGGCCTCGCTAAACCAGAAATCGCTGCGCCTGAGTGTCTTGAAAGTAAATCCTGCCCGCGAGTTTTATCGCCGGCTTGGTTTTGAGATCAGCGGTGAAGATACATGGAGTTATAAGCTGCGCTGGACTGACAGCGGGTTGAAGCCCCTGCCATCATAAGGCTGCTTGGTCTCGTATCAACCACGGCTTAGAACAAGGACAGCAGTTCTGCTGTTTTCATCCGCATCAACGCTGTATCCGCGCGCGACTCCACATTCAATCGCACTACCGGCTCAGTATTCGACATGCGCAGATTAAAGCGCCAGTTATCAAATTCCATGCTCAGCCCATCGGTGTAATCCACTGCTTCGGCGGTACTGCTGTACCTGGCTTCTACCGCTTTCAACAAGGCAGCGGCATCATCAACGGTTCTGTTAATTTCGCCGCTAGCCGGAAATGCCTGCATGCGCTCACTGACCAGTTGCGAAAGCGTCTTGCCAGTCTTGCAGATCATTTCTGCCACCAGCAGCCAGGGAATCATGCCGCTGTCGCAGTAGGCGAAATCTCGAAAATAATGATGCGCACTCATCTCGCCGCCATAGACGGCATCCTCAATGCGCATGCGCTCTTTGATGAAGGCATGACCGGTTTTACACTGGATGGCCTGCCCCCCATACTGTTTTGCGATCTCAATGGTGTTCCAGGTAAGACGCGGGTCATGAATAATTTTTGCGCCTGGGTTTGACTCCAGAAAGCTCTGCGCCAGCAGGCCGACAATGTAATAGCCTTCGACAAAACTGCCGTGTTCATCAAAAAAGAAACAACGGTCAAAATCGCCGTCCCAGGCGATACCCAGATCAGCGCCACTGCTGACAATGGCATCAATGGTGGGCTGTCGATTCTCCTCCAGCAGAGGATTGGGTACGCCGTTAGGGAAATGGCCATCGGCCTCGTGGTGCACTTTTATAAACTCAAACGGCAGCTGAGCTTCCAGCAGATCCACCACCGCTCCGGCCCCACCATTGCCAGCATTCACTACCAGTTTTAAGGGCTTCAGCACGCTGTGATCAATGTAGGTAAGCAGATGTTCGATATAGGCAGGGCGGGTATCCTGCCGCGTTAACTGACCGCGCTTGCCTGCATCAGAAAAGTTGTCCTGTTCAGCAAGCTGTTTGATCTCGTTCAGACCAGTGTCACCGCTGATGGGTTTGGAGTCCTCGCGCACCAGTTTCATGCCATTGTAGTCGCGTGGGTTATGGCTTGCCGTTACCACAATGCCGCCGGCAGTCTGCAGATGCGAGGTGGCAAAATAAATTTCCTCGGTGCCGCACTGACCTATATCGATGACGTCCACACCGGATTCAAGTAGCCCCTGAATCAATGCCTGGCAGAGGGCTTTACTGCTCAGGCGGATATCATAGCCGACCACGACATTGCGAGGTTGCAGCCACATGGCATAAGCCCGTCCAATGCGATAAGCGACGTCTTCATTAAGCTGATCGGGCACCCGGCCGCGGATGTCATACGCTTTAAAACAGGTGATTGCACTGGCCATAATCGTCTTCCCTGGATCAATCCGAGTGTGAGTTATTTTTTGTAAAGATTGTCGTAGTTGTAATTCGATGCCGCCATAAACCCATCAATGCTGCCGCAGTCAAAGCGTTTGCCTTTGAATTTATAGCCGATAACTTTGCCCATTCTGGCTTGCGTCATCAAGGCATCAGTGATCTGAATTTCGTTGTTCCGGCCTGGCGGGGTCTGGCGCAGAATATCGAAGATATCCGGAGTCAGAATATAGCGCCCGATGATGGCCAGATTGCTCGGTGCGTTCGCTGGATCCGGTTTTTCAACCATTTCGCTGACCCGAAAAATCCCTTGCTCTTCTTCCTTGCCAACCACAATGCCGTACTTGTCAGTCTCTTCACGCGGCACTTCCTCAATCGCAACAATACTGCACTGATATTTCTCGTACAGTTCGACCATCTGCGTCAATACGCCATCACCGTCAGTTACACAATAATCGTCTGCCAGAATGACCGCGAAGGCCTCATGGCCAATCAATGTTTCGCCGGTCAGGATGGCATGACCCAGGCCGCGCATTGCTATCTGCCGGGTATAGGAGAAGGTGCACACCTCAATGATGTGACGGATGTCAGTCAGTGCATTCTCTTTGTCGGTACCGGCAATCTGATGTTCCAGCTCATAGCTGATGTCGAAATGGTCTTCCAGCGCCCGTTTGCCGCGCCCAGTTACAATTGCCATGCCGGTGATGCCAGCAGCCATCGCCTCTTCAACGCCGTATTGAATCAAGGGCTTATTCACCAAAGGCAGCATTTCTTTGGGCATGGATTTGGTAACCGGCAGGAAGCGCGTCCCGTATCCTGCTGCGGGAAATAAACATTTACTGATCTGCGCCATAATCTCCTTTTATTGCTATCTGAGCTGCGTGATAAGTTTTAACCTGGCTGGTGCTGCGCCGCTGCTGGCGCACGTCCATAGACATCGTCAAATCTGACAATATCATCCTCGCCCAGGTATTCGCCGGTTTGCACTTCGACCAACTCCACCCATGCATCGCCTGCATTATGAAGTCGGTGTTTGCTGCCCAGGGGGATATACGTTGATTCATTCACCCGCAGCTCAAACTCCTTATCACCGCAGGTAACCGTCGCTTTGCCCTTGATCAGCACCCAGTGCTCGGCACGCTGATGATGCATCTGCAGGGACAGCGATGCACCGGGTTTCACGCAGATGTGTTTGACCTGATAACCCTGGCCCAGTGCCAGTGATTGATAAGAACCCCACGGCCGATACACCAGCGTATGGTTAAGCGATTCGCTTCGACCGGACTGCTCCAGTTGCTGAACTATCTGTTTGACTGCCTGTACCTGATCTTTCCTGGCAACCAGCACAGCATCCGCAGTTTCAACGATGACCAGATCCTCGACCCCAATGACAGCAACCAGCCGCGATTCAGAGCGAATATAACTGTTTTTCACTGCAATACAGTTTACATCACCCAGGATGACGTTCTGGTCGGCGTCCTTATCTGCGATTTCCCAGAGTGAATTCCATGCCCCCAGATCGCTCCACTGCGCATCAAGAGGAATAACGGCAGCTTGTGCGGTTTTCTCCATCACCGCATAGTCGATGGAATCACTGGGGCAGGTACTGAAGATCTCGGCAGGAATGCGGGTGAAGTCATTATCTTTCTTGAGCCCGACATGAGCAATGCGGCAGACCTGCAGCATATGCGGTGCATGCTCGACGAGTTCGTCCAGATAAGCCGCAGCGGTGAACATGAACATACCGCTATTCCAGAAATAATCACCGCTGTCCAGATATTGCTGAGCAGTGTCCAGCGCAGGCTTCTCAACGAAACGCTGCACCTTGTAAGCATTTCCGTCTATTGCTGTGCCGCATTGAATATAGCCGTAACCCGTTTCCGGACTGTCAGCGACAATTCCAAAGGTCACCAGATGCCCGGATCTGGCCAGCTCATCACCCTGCACAATCACGGCTTGCAATGCCTGACGGTTACCAATGACATGATCCGCCGGCAACACCAGCAGGCGATCATCAGGAGCAGCAATTAATGCCGCCATCGCCACCGCAGGGGCAGTATTGCGACCAACCGGTTCGAGCAGAATAGTCGCGCCAGTAATGCCCAGCTGACGCAACTGCTCGGCAACCAGAAAGCGATGATCTTCATTGCAGACGATAATTGGCGCGCCCAGCTCGGGAATTTCCTGCAGGCGACTTAAAGTCATCTGAAAGAGGGTCTGCTGTTCGGTATCCTCAGCACTGTTGAACGCGATAAATTGTTTAGGATGAAGTTGACGCGACAAAGGCCAGAGGCGGGATCCGGATCCTCCGGCAAGCACTACGGGGATAATCATTAAACATTCCTGTCAGGTAAAGTGCATACGGTCACGCGGCGGATTTTATCAGGCTCCTGTCCGCAAATCTCATGGGGCTCGTCTGTTTTTATGGCCTTGTTAAACGGCTGCAGCACAATGTGCCTGATGAGTCTGAAATAAAAATGCTGTCGATTATTTCGCCTGCCCGAGATAATATCGCATGTTCAGCGGCATAGCCCCCAAGTAAATCACCTATTTTCAACGAAAATTCCCCTATGAATAATGGCTTTATTCCTAAGAGTAGCTACAGTCGCGACGAGTTGCTGGATTGTGGTTACGGACGACTGTTCGGACCCGGTAATGCGCGCCTGCCAGTAGGCAATATGCTGATGGCTGACCGTATCGTCGAGATCAACAGTTCTGGCGGTGAACATGGCAAAGGTCAGGTTATCGCCGAACTCGATATCAATCCTGATTTGTGGTTCTTTGCCTGCCATTTTCCCGAAGATCCGGTTATGCCAGGTTGCCTTGGGCTTGACGCGATGTGGCAACTGTTGGGCTTTTATCTGGGCTGGCGTGGCAATCCTGGTAAAGGACGTGCCCTGGGAGCTGGCGAAATCAAGTTTACTGGTGAAATCTTGCCCGATGCCAAAAAAGTAACCTATGCGCTATCATTGAGTCGCGTTATTGAACGCAAACTGGTTATGGGCATTGCTGATGGCACAGTGGCGTGCGATGGCAAAGTGATATACACCACCAAGGCATTGAAAGTAGGGCTATTTACGCCAGACAAACAGTTTTAGACACGAGTCCGGCTGAAGTCTGCTATTTATTAGAACAAGATTGCATGAGGTTTTTATGAGACGTGTAGTAGTTACCGGGATTGGCATAGTTTCCTGCCTGGGCAATGACAAGCAGACGGTATTAGAGTCACTCCGGCTCGCACGCAGCGGTATCCGCTTCAATCCGACCTACAAGGAGATGGGCCTGCGCAGTCATATTTCCGGCAGCATCGATCTGGATTTATCGGCATTGATCGACCGCAAAATCCTGCGCTTCATGGGCGATGCCGCAGCGTTTGGCTATCTGTCCATGGAACAGGCGATTAAAGATGCCGAACTGAAACCCGAAGAGGTATCCAATTTCCGCACCGGTATTATTATGGGTGCTGGCGGTTCTTCCACCGCGGATCAGGTAGAAGCAGCGGATATCCTGCGCAATCAGGGTCTGCGTCGAATAGGTCCTTATCGCGTAACGCGCACCATGGGCAGCACGGTATCTGCCTGTCTGGCGACACCATTTGCCATCAAAGGCGTCAATTATTCGATTTCCTCTGCCTGCGCCACCAGCGCACATTGCATCGGCAATGCCGTAGAACTGATTCAATTGAACAAGCAGGATGTGGTGTTTGCCGGTGGTGGCGAATCCGAGCACTGGTCAATGACCAATATGTTTGATGCGATGGGCGCGCTGTCTACAAAATATAACGACACCCCGGAAATTGCCTCCAGAGCCTTTGATACACAACGCGACGGCTTTGTGATTGCCGGTGGTGGCGCAGTCCTGGTGATTGAAGCCCTGGATCACGCGCTTAAACGCGGCGCAAAAATATACGCTGAAATCACCGGTTATGGCGCCACTTCCGATGGCTACGATATGGTTTCCCCCTCAGGCGAAGGCGGCATCCGCTGTATGCAGATGGCTATGAGCACCGCCACTGCGCCAGTCGATTATCTGAATACTCATGGCACCAGCACACCGGCAGGCGACATTTCTGAATTGAAGGCCATTAAGCAGGTATTCGATGGTAAATCGCCGCTGATTAACTCCACCAAGTCGCTTACCGGACATTCCCTGGGTGCCACTGGCGCGCAGGAAGCCATCTACAGTCTGCTGATGATGGAAAATGATTTTGTCTGCGCCTCGGCCAATATTGATGAACTGGTTCCTGAAGCCGAAGGCTTGAACATTGTGCGTGAACGACTGGATAACGTTAAACTCAATTGCATCATGTCCAACAGCTTTGGATTCGGGGGTACCAATGCAAGTCTGGTTTTCGAACGGTACACATCCTGAGCGCCCAATGCGCTCCGGAGTAAAGGCTTTGCTATTGTTGCCCTTACTGGCGCTGGTGCTTTCATCTGCGGGCGCCCAGACATTTTCCTCTGGCACTTCGCCCTTTGGCGAATCCAGATTTCTGCCGGTTGATGAGGCTTTTCAGTTCTACACCAGCATAGATTCCGCTGAGCGCCTCAGCATTCATTGGCAAATAGCGCCAGGCTATTATCTCTATCAGGATAAATTCCGGTTTACAGCAGTTTCCGCCACTGATACGGAGCAGGTATTCGAATTACTGACCACGCTGTCAGAGGGCGTCTCACACAACGATGAGTTTTTTGGTGATGTCGTGGTTTATTACGGCGATGCTCTGACCTCGGTGGCTTTACCTGCAATAATCGCTGAAAAATTTACCCTGTTATTTGAATACCAGGGCTGTTCCGATGATGGACTCTGTTATCCCCTGCAAAAGCGGGAAATCGAAATTCTGCTGTAAGTCTGTCCTCTGAATCCCGGCGAACAGATTTTTTTGGTGAAACCTGCAAAATAATCTGCGAAAATGCTGCCAAAATAGTTAAACGTGTGAAATATTGACCCTCCTGCATCGGCGCGGATATATGGCAACAATACTGGTACTGCATGGCCCCAACCTCAATCTGCTAGGCACCCGCGAGCCGGAAGTCTATGGTAATGAGACCCTCGCCGACATCAACGCCCGCCTGAGTTATCAATGCCTGGAAGCGGGTCATCACCTGCTGCACCTGCAGAGCAATGCAGAATACGAACTCATTGAACGCATCCACGATGCCAGAAATGAAGGCGTTAACTTTATAATTTTTAATCCAGCCGCATTCACGCATACCAGCATTGCGCTGCGCGATGCGATCCTCGCGGTAAACATTCCTTTTATTGAAGTCCACCTGTCTAACGTCCATAAACGGGAAGCTTTTCGACATAACTCGTGGTTTTCTGATATAGCAGTTGGAACCATCACCGGATTAGGCTCACAGGGATACGAACTTGCCCTTGATGCTGCTCTGAGGCTGATAAAGAAAAAAATATAACATCACCAGCGGGGTCAACCGCGACTATTAACTTATTACTGAGAGAACATCACTATCATGGATATTAGAAAAGTAAAAAAACTCATCGAGCTTTTGCAATCTTCCGACATAGCTGAGATTGAGATCAAGGAAGGCGAAGAAGCTGTCCGCATCAGCCGCATGAGTAAATATTCGGTACCCATGCAGATGCAGTCAGCGCCAGCTGCATACGCAGCTCCTGCCTCGCCAGCTCCCGCTGCCCCCGAAGCTGATACTAAAAAGATGCGCGGAAACGTCGTTAAATCTCCCATGGTCGGCACTTTCTATCGCTCACCCTCACCCTCATCACCTGCGTTTGTTGAAATTGGACAGCATGTTAAGGTCGGTGACCCAATCTGCATCGTGGAGGCAATGAAGATGATGAACCAGATTGAGGCAGATCATACCGGTGTGATCGAAGCTATTCTGGTGGATGATGGAGAGCCTGTCGAATTTGATCAGCCTCTGGTAACAATCGTTTAACTCAACCTCCCCATATTAACGAGAAAGGTTTATCTCATGTTTGAGAAAGTTCTTATTGCCAATCGCGGCGAAATTGCACTTAGAGTGCTGCGCGCCTGTAAAGAACTGGGTATCAAAACTGTGGCCGTTCATTCAAGCGCAGACCGCGACCTGATGCACGTTCGCCTCGCCGACGAATCCGTCTGTATCGGCCCCGCCAATGCTGCTGACAGTTATTTAAATGTGCCCGCCATTATCAGTGCCACTGAAGTTTCTGATGCAGTGGCAATTCATCCCGGTTATGGTTTTCTATCAGAGAACGCCGACTTTGCTGAACAGGTGGAGAAAAGCGGTTTTATTTTTATCGGCCCGCGCCCTGAGACCATCCGCCTGATGGGTGATAAGGTTTCCGCTATCAGCGTAATGCGCGCCTCTGGTGTACCAACTGTTCCCGGCTCCGATGGACCGATTGATGATAATAAGGATCGCACTCTGGCAATCGCACGGGAAATCGGTTATCCGGTTATCATCAAAGCGGCAGCTGGTGGCGGCGGACGTGGCATGCGCGTTGTGCACAGCGAAGCCGCCCTGTTAAAAGCCATTTACGTAACCCAGTCAGAAGCGAAAGCCTTCTTTGGCAGCGGCGTGGTTTATCTGGAAAAATTTCTGGAAAATCCCCGCCACGTTGAAATTCAGATTCTCGCCGATGGCCAGGGTAATGCCATTCATCTGGGCGACCGTGACTGTTCCATGCAGCGACGTCACCAGAAAGTGCTGGAAGAGGCTCCCGCACCTGGTATTCCTGACCACATTCGCCAGAAAGTCGCCGATACCTGTGTTAAAGCCTGCATCAACATGAACTACCGCGGCGCTGGCACCATGGAGTTTTTATATCAGGATGAACAGTTCTTTTTCATCGAGATGAATACCCGTGTTCAGGTTGAGCATCCCGTCACCGAAATGGTGACCGGTATCGACATTGTTAAACAACAGTTGCTGATCGCCAGCGGTGAGCCATTGTCCATCAAACAGTCAGATGTCGTGATCAAAGGTCACTCCTTTGAATGTCGGATCAATGCCGAAGATCCGGTTACTTTCCTGCCCTGTCCCGGCAAAATCAATCTGTTCCATGCCCCAGGTGGCAATGGCGTGCGCGTGGACTCGCACATCTACAGCGGCTACACCGTGCCGCCTTACTACGATTCGCTGATCGCCAAGCTGATCACCCATGGCGAAGACCGTGCGCATGCTTTGGCCCGGATGCATAATGCCCTGGATGAACTGCTGATCGATGGCATTCGCACCAATACTGCCTTGCAGAAAGAAATTGTGCGCGATTCGGAATTCCAGAAAGGTGGCGTTAATATCCACTACCTTGAGCACAAACTTAAATCATCCAACAAACCCGCCGGGTAATCAGCGTCGGGTAAGCAACAAGGTCACACCGATATGCCCTGGCATCAGATCACAGTGCGCGTTGCTGAAGCGCAGGCGGCCAGCATTGAACTGGCCCTGCAGGAACTGGGCGCGGTATCGGTGACCATGCAGGATGCCGAGGACGAAGCGGTATTTCAGCTGGAGCCAGGCAGCACACCGTTGTGGGCGCAGACCGATGTCACTGGACTGTTCGAACAGCCGGTGAACGTACAGGCTGTTGCTGTCACTGTGCACAAAGCCAGCGGTCTGGATCTGAGTGACTCACTGCGTTATGAAATTGTTGAGGATATCGACTGGGAGCGCGCCTGGATGGCAGACTTTAAGCCGATGCGCTTCGGCAAACGCTTATGGGTATGTCCAAGCTGGACACCACCTCCCGAACCTGACGCATTGAATATCCTGCTCGACCCTGGTCTGGCTTTTGGCACCGGCACGCATCCCACCACAGCGCTGTGTCTGGAATGGATTGATGCACAGGACATGCAGGGTAAAACGGTTATCGATTATGGCTGTGGCTCCGGCATTCTCGCTATTGCGGCGGTACTGTGCGGCGCCACTCAGGTAGTGGCCATTGATAACGATCCGCAGGCTATTATTGCCTGTGCCAATAATCGCGAGATGAATGGTATAGCAGCGGATCAATTAGCAGTCTATCTGCCTGATAAAAAACAACATCAGCCAGCAGATTTTATGCTGGCAAATATTCTCTCCGGCCCGCTTCAGGAGTTGACACCGATTCTGGCCCGGTTGACCCGGCCAGGTGGGCGAATAGTTCTTTCCGGTGTACTGTCTGAACAGACTTCAGCCTTGCTGCAGACTTATGATCAATATTTCGAAATGAACGTTCCTGTTCACCGGGATGAATGGGTCCGTATTGACGGGATAAGGCGACAATAAATGCACTCTTTTATTACCCGTTGTCCGCATTGTCAGACAGCATTTAAGGTAACTACTGCACAACTGCAAGCTGCCGATGGAAATGTGCGGTGTGGCGCCTGTCTGCATGTATTTGTTGCAGCCGATAATTTTTTTGACAGTGATGCACCAATTCAGACAGAACAGAGCGCTGCTGACGCTGATACGGAAGCTGCGCGGTTGGCATCAGCACGGCAGATAGAATCCGGATATGACACGGAGTCTGACGCAGATTCACAACCAGGCTGGGAATTGCTCGCAGAAGATCCACTGCCAGATGAAGAGCCGGTAAGTGCTCAACAGCCGATGTTCTATGAAGCCGATGCTGAACGCAAAGAACCACTGCTGTTCGCCAGCCGTTCGTCTGCTTTTGAGGCTGATCTGCAGGATAATGATGAGGCAGAACAATTCAGCCCGGCTAATCGTGTCGCACTGCATGAGTTTTCCGCACCAGTCGAGATACACGCCTGGCAAAAAGATCAGGCCAATCTGCTAAAAACAGCTGGCACTGCGATACTGGCAATTCTGCTTATCATCACCCTGGGCCTGCAGTTAATCTGGTTTAAACGCGACGAATTGAGCCTGCAGGCGCAGTGGCGACCACGGATTGAATGGATGTGTGCTCAGTTACCCTGCACGGTGGCTGCGCAGCGCGATCTGACTGCGATCAGCAGTGAGAACCTGGTGGTGCGAAGCCATCCCGAGACTGCAAACGCCTTGCTGGTAAGTCTGAGTGTCCGTAACGATGCCACATTTGCTCAGCCTTTCCCTGCTTTGAGGTTGAAATTCACTGATATTGATCAGAAGTCGGTCGGCATGCGCAGCTTTCTGCCCCAGGAATACCTGCCGGAGGAATTGCAGGAAATGACGTTGATGCCACCCAATACCAGCGTTCAGGTCCGTGTGGATATCGTTGATCCTGGCAGTAATGCGATAAACTACGAAGTATTCCTCGGCAATCTGGATTAAGTGATGATCAAACTCGGCCCTTACACGCTGCCCAACCGGCTTATACTCGCCCCGATGGCAGGTGTCAGTGACCAGCCGTTCAGGGAGTTATGCCTGCAACACGGCGCCGGGTTGGCCGTAGCTGAGATGATCCCCTGCGACAGTGAATGCTGGCAAAGAGGAAAATACCGCGATCGCCTGCGCAAATCTCGCGACCATGGCCCCAATGTGGTGCAGATTGCCGGTGGTGATGCGCAGATGATGGCAGAGGCAGCACGGCTGAACGTAGCAATGGGTGCCGATGTCATTGATATCAACATGGGCTGCCCTGCCAAGAAAGTCTTACAGAAAGCTGCTGGCTCCGCGCTGCTCAGAGATCGTGATCTGGTTCAGCAGATTCTGCATGCGGTAGTCAGCGCTGTTGATGTTCCTGTTACGCTGAAAATCCGTACTGGCTGGAGCCGTGAATCGAGAAATGGCGTTGATATTGCATTGATAGCCCAGGACGAGGGAGTGCAGATGCTCTCAGTGCATGGCCGCACCAGAGAGTGCCGGTTTATGGGTGACGCGGAGTACGACACCATTGCCGAAATTAAGCACGCCGTCACAATTCCAGTCATTGCTAATGGTGACATTGTTGATGCAATCAAAGCCGAGAAAGTACTTCGTCACACCGGCGCCGATGGTCTGATGATCGGACGGGCGGCACAGGGCCGGCCATGGATATTTCAGGAAATTGATTATTATCTTAGAACAGGGAGACATCTTCCTGAAAAATTACTTCCAGAAATCGCTGAGATTCTGTTGCAGCACACGCGACACCTGCATGAGTTCTACGGAGAGGACAAAGGCCTGCTGTTCGCACGCAAGCATCTCTCCTGGTACAGCAAAACTTTGCCTGATGGTAACTGTTTCAAATCACGATTTAATCATCTAGAATCCATTCAGGTTCAGATTGAATGCATCCAGGAATATTTTGAGACTCTGCGAATTAATAAGGAAATAGCAGCATGACAATGACGGATAATCTAATGCCCGCGCAAAGTGTTCAGTTCGACAACCCGGTCCAGTTGCACGATGAGCCACAACCCTGCAGCTTGCGTCAGGAAGTAGAGCGGTCATTAGAAGTCTATTTCGAGCAATTAGGTAACGATTCAATGACTGGCCTGTATGACCTGGTGCTGTCCGAAGTGGAAGCTCCCCTGTTAGAGGCGGTTATGCGTCACACCAGCAGCAATCAGAGCAAGGCGTCTATTATGCTCGGTATGAACCGCGGCACCTTACGCAAAAAACTTAAACAGTATGGACTGCTTTAAGGCACTGAAACTTAAGGAGTAAATGGTCAAAAAGGAAGGCCGACTCCATCACCGTAACATCAAAAGCCTGTTCTCATGTCTACAAAAAAAACCGCTATCGTCCAGCGCGCTCTTATCAGCGTATCTGACAAATCCGGCATTACTGCCTTTGCCCGCTCACTGCATGAATCCGGTATTGAAATACTCTCCACCGGTGGCACTTATAAATTACTGCAGGCAGAAAATATTCCTGCCATCGAGATCGCGGATTACACCGGCTTTCCAGAAATGATGGATGGTCGGGTTAAAACTCTGCATCCGAAAGTACACGGTGGCATCCTGGCACGACGTGATATTGATGAAGCTGTGATGAACGCTCATCAGATTCCACAGATTGATCTGGTGGTGGTTAATCTCTACCCGTTTGAAGCCACCGTTGCCAGACCCGATTGCGATCTTGCCGAAGCTATCGAGAATATTGATATCGGCGGGCCCACTATGCTGCGCGCTGCGGCCAAAAATAATGCCTGGGTTGGTGTCGTGGTAAATCCTTCCGACTATGAACCGATCATTTCAGAATTGAAAAATAATGGCGGAACATTGAGTCAGAGTACGCGCTTTGATCTGGCCGTTAAAACCTTTGAACATACCGCAGCCTACGATGCTGCTATTGCCAATTATCTGGGCAAAGTCATTGTTGCTGAGCAGGCTGAGAAAAAAGCTTCAGTATTCCCGCGAACTTATTCCAGCCAGTTTCATAAAAGCCAGGATCTGCGTTACGGCGAAAATCCCCACCAGAGCGCCGCCTTTTATACTGAGAAAAGTCCACAGGAAGCCAGCATCAGCACCGCTGTTCAGCATCAGGGTAAAGAGCTTTCATACAATAATATTGCAGACACCGATGCCGCGCTGGAATGTGTAAAGTCCTTTGCTGAGCCAGCCTGCGTTATCGTCAAACATGCCAATCCCTGTGGTGTAGCAGTCAGCACCTCACTGCTGCAGGCCTATGAGCTGGCGTTTCAGACTGACCCGACCTCGGCGTTTGGCGGCATCATTGCCTTCAATCGAGAACTCGACGCGGCGACTGCTCAGAAAATCATTGATCAGCAGTTCAGTGAAGTCATTATCGCCCCCAGCGTGTCTACTCAGGCACTGACAGTACTGGCGACTAAGCAGAATGTGCGGGTGCTCAGTTCTGGCGCATGGTCACAGCAGCGTCAGCCGGCTTTTGATTACAAGCGCGTCAATGGCGGACTGCTGATTCAGGATCGCGATATTCATCAGATCAGTGCGGCTGAACTGCAGGTGGTCAGCAAACGTCAACCGACAGCGCAGGAGATCAACGATCTGCTGTTTGCCTGGCAGGTGGCTATGTTCGTAAAGTCCAACGCAATTGTCTATTGCCGTAACAAGCAAACCATCGGCATCGGTGCCGGACAGATGAGCCGTGTGTACAGCGCCAGAATCGCCGGCATTAAGGCAACTGACGAAAACCTGGAAGTGCGCGGATCAGTGATGGCTTCCGATGCATTCTTCCCCTTCCGCGATGGCATTGATGCGGCTGCTGCAGCTGGCATTGCCGCTGTTATTCAACCAGGCGGCTCCATGCGTGATGCTGAAGTTATTGCCGCCGCCGACGAAGCCGGCATGGCCATGGTGTTCACCGGTGTCCGGCATTTCAGGCACTAAACAAGAAAGAGAGCCTTATGAATATCCTGATACTAGGTAATGGTGGCCGTGAACACGCTCTGGCATGGAAAGTCGCCCAGTCACCGCTGGTTGGAAAAGTATACGTGGCGCCTGGCAATGCCGGCACAGCGTTGGAAGCAGGCGTCGAGAATATCGCCATCGACACCATGGACTTCCCCGCTCTGGTCGCGTTCGCCAGAAGTCATCTTGTCGGCTTGACTATCGTGGGCCCGGAAGCGCCGCTGGTTGCAGGAGTTGTTGACTACTTTGTAGAGAATGGCCTGCGCTGTTTCGGACCTGGAAAAAATGCCGCTCGCCTTGAAGGCTCCAAAGCATTCAGCAAAGATTTTCTGCAGCGCCATAACATTCCAACCGCTGCCTATCGCAATTTTGTCGATGCCGAAGCAGCAGTCAATTATGTGCGCGAGCAAGGCACCCCGATCGTAATCAAGGCGGATGGACTCGCTGCCGGCAAAGGCGTGATCATTGCGCACACTCAGGAGGAAGCCAAAACAGCCATTCTGGATATGCTCTCCGGCAACCGCTTTGGCAGTGCGGGCAGTCGCGTCGTTATCGAACAATTTCTTCGCGGTGAAGAAGCCAGCTTTATAGTGATGGTCGATGGCAGCCATGTGCTGCCGATGGCAACGTCCCAGGATCATAAAACGCGTGATGATGGTGATCAGGGACCCAACACTGGTGGCATGGGTGCCTACTCACCCGCACCGGTAGTGACTGCGGCCATTCATAATAAAATTATGGAACAGGTCATTATGCCGACCGTGCACGGCATGATCAGCGATGGCACGCCTTATACCGGCTTCCTGTATGCCGGTCTGATGATTTCTGCAGAGGGCGAACTCAATGTGATTGAATTCAACTGCCGCTTTGGCGACCCGGAAACTCAGCCGATCATGATGCGCCTGCAGTCCGATATGGTCGAACTGTGCAATGCAGCGCTTGATCGGCAATTGGATAAAGCAACCGCAATTTGGGATCAACGCCCGGCGGTAGGTGTGGTACTGGCAAGCGGCGGCTACCCGGACAACTATGCCAAAGGCGATGTTATTTCTGGTCTGGATAAAGCTGCCGAGTGCGCAGGTGATACAGGCAAAGTGTTCCATGCCGGTACCGCCCTGAGTGATGGCAAGGTAGTCACGGCTGGTGGACGGGTATTGTGTGCAACTGCCTTAGGTAATACTGTTACTGAAGCGCAGACTGCTGCTTATAAACTGGCTCAGGCGATCAGCTGGAACAAGATGTTTTATCGCTCAGATATCGCCTATCGCGCTATCGCAAGAGAACACGCACAAAGCGACTGATCTTCCGGTGTCTCTACCGGGGGAAATTGGTGCAACAGATCAAGTTTTCGGAGTCTTACCTATGTCAAAAAATTCCTTGCTCAGCGGACTGGATCAATTGATCGTACAGTTTGATCAGGCACTGCGGACGCTCAACAGCCGAGCCACGACTGCGCATCGCCCGTCTCCTGCCGCGGGCATGCCAGAACATACCCTTGAAGAGACCGAGCGGCAGCACGCCGCTGCGCTGATGCGAATTAACCATACCGGTGAAGTCTGTGCGCAGGCTCTTTACCAGGGCCAGGCACTGACCGCTAAACTGCCCGGTGTGCGTGCCAGCATGGAGCATGCAGCCAGTGAAGAAGGTGACCATCTGGCATGGTGCGAAACCCGGCTGCACGAGTTGGAGAGTCGCCCCAGTTACGTGAATCCCGCCTGGTATGCGATGTCCTTCGGGCTCGGTGCGCTGGCCGGTATTGCCGGTGACCGCTGGAGCCTGGGATTTGTGGCTGAGACTGAAGAGCAGGTGTGTGAGCATCTGCAGGATCATCTGCAGCAATTACCCGCTCATGACAGCAAAAGCAGAGCCATCCTGGGGCAGATGCTGGTCGATGAAAAACAGCATGGCGAACAGGCACGTCAGGCCGGTGGCAGTGAGCTGCCACTGCCGATAAAGGCAGGGATGGGAATCATGTCGATGGTGATGAAGAAAGTTTCTTATCGCATTTAGATTTGAAACATCAAAGTTAATGTCGGCTGCACGTCAGCTACCGTCGGATAGCCTCGTGAGATCGACGGAGCGATCAAATTTTGATTCAACCGGCTCCAGCCTTATTCATAATCAGCCTCATTTTGCATTAAGGCTGCGCGGATTGTGGCCGCCCAGATGTCATAACCTTTCTCATTCAAATGCAGATTGTCGTCGACAAAAATATCTGTCATGACACTGCCGTCGGTATTCAGAAAGGGGGTGGCTACGTCAATGTAATGTACCAGGGGGTCACGTGCCGCAATCTGCTGGTAGCGCTCATTCAAAGCCTGAGCAATCGGCCAGGTGGCAACTCGCGCAACACTGGGTTTTACCGACAATATGTAGATGCGTGCTTCAGGCAGTTCGTTATGAATACGCGCAATGATATGTTCCAACTGCTGGATGATCTCATCGTTGGGAATATTATTGCGCCCGGTATCATTGTCACCCTCGTAGATGAGCACGGCGCGAGGTTTGTATTTCAGAACCACACGATCCAGATAATACAGCACATCGTTCATGACACTGCCACCAAAACCGCGCGGAATGACGGTCAAGGGTGCAAGGTCAGCCGGCGCCTCCTCGTTCCAATACATGATGCTCGAACTGCCGGTCAGCAAAATGGCATTGGCGGGCGGGGGACTCTCGCGATCGGCCTGTTCAAAACGTTGAATAGCGTCCTCGAACCGGGTTGGGTCGGGCAAATCCTGAGCAGTTGCAGCAGTGGCACCGGCCAACGCCATTAGCAACAATAAGGCGCGCCCCAAACGTTCGAACAACAGACGAGCCAGCAAGGGAGAAATCATGAGAGCTACCTTTTGATTATTGTTTTAAGACGCTTCAGGTAAAACGAAAGGTATATCCGAAACGGCAGATTGTCCAGTTTGGTGAAGGGATTTCGGGAGTCTGGCTGAGGGATGGTGCACCCGGCGGCACGCGGCTATGTATTGCACATCAACTCAAGGCTCGACGGATCTGGAATACTGGTTTGATCTTCCTGTACTGCGGAAGACATCTGTCCTCCCCCGGTGCCAGGTCATCATTTTCCCATCGGATCTGTTCAATGATGGCGTCCAGGTGGTAAGTGACGACAGTTGATGCTCAATTCACAAACGCATCGTTATCATCCGGAACCACATGCGGCTCCATCTCAATGCTCAGCAGACGTGCCCCGGCAAGAATCAGGGTACCTCTATAGCGGTCAGTGCCGGTAGATGAGAATTCAAAATCATAGGTTCTGCGCAACTGCATCGATCCGCTCTCACCACGCTGCAGACGAATCTTTTTCAATACCACACTTTGATCCAGCAACTGCACCTGCAGTAATCTGCAGCGCTGCCAGGCCAGATGAAGCGCCTGTGATTTAAAGCCTCTGGCTCGCCACCAGTGGCTGGCGGCGAAGGCTGCCAGAGCAAACAAGGCGATATCGCCAAGGGTTAACATATAGGGCTCAACATACAAGACTCGACATAATTCAATATTTTCCGTAACTAACCGAACCGCGATTATAGCAGCACCGGCCGCTTTGCATGGCTTGAAACATATAGCCTTGAAAACATATAGCCGGGCAGCTGCTGGCTCTGGCAGTCTGAAGCTATTATGATTCAGACAGTCTGATATGGAGCCAAACATGAGCATTACGCCTTCCCTGCTTAAAATAGTTGCCTGTTCCACCGTCCTGTTAAGCAGTTCCGTGCTGCTGCACATTCACGCTCAGACTTCTGAGCCCCAGAGTGCCGAGTCCCCGGAATACTGGTATCAGGCCGGTCAGGCGGAATTGCAGCGTCTGCTCAGCCAGCAGCCCAATACCGGCAGAGCCAAGAACATTATCCTGTTCGTCGGCGATGGCATGGGCGTCAGCACCGTTACCGCAGCAAGAATCCACGATGGCCAGGTGCAGGGCCACAGCGGTGAAGAGAACTATCTGTCCTTTGAGCAGTTCCCCGCAGTAGCGCTGTCGAAAACCTATAATACCAACCAGCAAACGCCGGACTCAGCCGGCACGATGACGGCAATGATCACGGGAATAAAAACCAAAGCCGGGCTGATTTCTGTCAACGAGCACTCACTGCGTGCCAATTGTGAATCCTCGCTGGGCCATTCCATCCCCACCTTTTTGCAGCAGGCTGAGCAACGTGGTTTATCAACCGGCATTGTTACTACCACGCGCATTACCCATGCCACGCCCGCAGCTACTTTCGCACATACGCCGGAGCGCGATTGGGAAGGCGATATGAATCTGCCTGAAGAAGCTGTGGCCAATGGCTGTAAAGACATTGCCAGCCAGCTCATCGACTTTAACTATGGCAACGGACTGGAAGTTGCGATGGGCGGTGGCCGCCAGTTTTTTATTCCTGCAAATGGCAAGGATCCCCAGGATCAGCAGCCCGGAACCCGTAAAGACGGCCGCGATCTGACTCAGGACTGGCTCACTAAATATCCCGCCAGTGCCTTTGCGTGGAATCAGCAGCAACTGCGCGATCTCGATACCCGTAACACACAACACCTGCTGGGATTGTTTAATCGTTCACATCTGAACTACCAGATTGATCGCGATGCTGCCGACGCCAGCGAGCCGTCGCTGCCTTTAATGACCGAAACCGCGATAAAAATACTGCAGAATAATCCCCAGGGTTACTTCTTAATGGTGGAAGGCGGCCGTATTGACCATGGTCATCACGCCGGCAATGCGCACCGGGCCCTGGAAGACGCGCGCGAATTATCAGCAGCGGTTGCAGCAGCGCTGGCGATGACAGATCCGGCTGATACCCTGATTATTGTCACTGCGGATCACAGCCATCCGTTTACGATTGCCGGTTATCCAACCCGTGGCAACCCGATTCTTGGCAAGGTAGTCGATAACGACGATTCCGGTGAATCCACTGAGGTGCCCGCGCTGGCTGCAGATGATCTACCCTATACCACTCTTGGTTACCACACTGGCCGTGGCTTTGCAGAGAATGTGGGTGGAGATAATCGCTACCGTCTACCTGCCGACGGTGGTCGTCATGATTTAAGTACCGTGGAGACCGAACACAGCGACTATCATCAGGAAGTGCTGGTGCCGCTGTCCATGGGCACTCATGGCGGCGAAGATGTTGCGATCTACGCTCAAGGTCCCTGGGCGCATTTGTTCAGCAGTACCCATGAACAGAACTACATCTATCACGTCATGCGCCATGCCATGGGATTTGATGCCGGGCGTTAACTTACCGCCCCTTTCATGTTAGATCTTAAATGAATGGCGCGATCAGGGACAATTCATTCATCATGCTGAATGGAGTCAGAGACAGTATTGCTCCGGCACTCCTACGCTTCCTGAACAATCGACGTTTGGTATTGATCTTGAAGTCATAGAACATGAACGGAATGCGATACCAGCGTGAAGGCGGACGGCCGCAGGCCTTCATATACAGGTCGATGAACTGTTCGCGGCCCTGCCAGTCGAGTTTGAAGCACAGGCGTTTCAGATCGGACAGGCGCTGATACAATGTAGCCGGGCGATTATAGAAACGGGCTCTGGCGGTATCAACAAGTGAAAAATCCAGTCTCCCTGCAGCACCCTTCTTAACCAGAATATTACCGCTGGAAAGGTCACGAAAATATACGCCCCTGTTATGCATTTTCACCACGAAAGCACTCAGCTGGCGGTATAACTGCCCGGCAGTCACCCCTTCGTGGGTATGCTCTCCGCCAGCATAAGCGGTCAGATATTTGCGCACTGGAATCGCATCGGCGGTGAACTCACAGATATAGAAATTACCGGTCAGAGTATTTAAATGGGATTCGAAAAAGGCTACAGGACACGGCGTTCCGATACCCCGACGCAATAACTCGCAAGCTCCATTCCAGCTCTGACGCGCCTTTGAAGGGCGCAGACGCTGATAGATTTTCTTCCAGGGGCGCAGCCTGACCGGCTGCTTGACCACCAGCGAAACGGCCGGATTGCGCGGGTCTGGCATTATCCAGATCGCATTCCTCGCATCGCGCAGCATCTGCGTCGCTGGATCGCGTTGCAGCTGTGCCGGGCTTAGTGTGCGCAGCAGCATGTCGCATTCCTGCACATCATGCGCGAGTACAACAGCATTAAATTCTTCATTGCGGCGCACGAAATTACTCAGCCCTGGGGCATGACGATGGATGGACAATGCCGGCAGCGGCTTTGCATCACCATTGACAGTGACTTCCCTGCTCAGCGGCCAGCTCAGATAGACGGGGGACTCCGTGGCCAGCGCTGGCATTTCACTTAGAATTTCCCCGTCTCGTGAATGCCACTGAGCTGCACTCAAATCATCCTGCTGATAAATCTCACGCAAATCTGCGGCTAACGCATTTGTCGTCCACACAACATGCAGACAATGAGTGGCTGTAGCAAACTCATGGGTTTCAAGTTTTTCGTGTCTGGTCAGGCTGCCCTGATAGCTCGCCCCGGCCAGTTGACTGTTGATTGTTTTCAGTGCGTGGAAAGCCGGCCCTATCAGACAGGATTCCGCTCCACCGTAGCTGATATCGTAAAGCGTAACCCGTTCATGGTCAGGGTATCTGCCCGTGCAGTCATCCAGCAGGCCAGCACGTTCACACACCAGAGCCCCCCAATAAACGCGTGAAATCGCGCCGGAAGCTGCAGCCAGTATGTAATAGCGAGTCAGATAATCTGCCTGCTTTTGCTCGGCATTATCAATGAATCTGCGTATCCTCGGAGCTGTCCAGCTGACGTGGCTGCACCAAGTTTCTGCTACTCCGTTCGCAGCACCGATCCTTTGCAGTATCTGGGCCTTCTTGATCAGATTAAAACCATAGATGCGTCCCATCAGTTTACCGCTGACGCGGCGGTCAAAGGCTTCCGGCTCAATAACACGCTCGACAAACAAATTGTTAGTATGCACATCGGGAACACAGCCTTGCCGGCTGAACCAGGCAAGCAGACCAGCGTTGTACAGGGGTTCAAAATCGGTCACATTCGGACCCGCCAGCCGTACCGGATGTCGGCGCACTGCACGGGCGGCAATCCGCCAGGCAGCGTTGAAGCCTGGTATATTGTAGCCGGCCCAGCGCTTACGGTTCACCGTGGAGCCGATCTCCACAGTCTCCAGAATATCGCCCCAGCGCGCCATGGTTGTGCGCACGAACACGCCCCATGCCCGCCGTGCGGCGAATGTATGCATCTGCGCTGAATCTCCAACAGGTTGCACCAGATGCAGGCATATCACATAGCCCTTGTCGCTCAGCAGGGTCAACAGCTGATCAGTGCCGGTGCCTGGACTGTTATAGGTATAGTCGACGCGGACCTGTTTCACGCCGAGACATTCCAACTGCTCAAGCATCAGACGGTTGCATGCTGGATCAGCGAAAGAAGCGACGCATATTCCAGCAAAATCCACTGGGATCCGGTGCCCTCTTTCTGGAACCGACCGGCTGCGACTCATAAAACGGCAAGTCATTACAAAGGCCGCTGCCAGTACCGATAGACCCTGCCACTTCGTTCCAGAAGATGCGGTGGTAAGCTTGCGTAATCGTGTGTACAAAAAGATACTGCTCCTTGATCAGCAGCTAGCTCCGGGTTTCAGTGCTGCGGCAGTGGTTGACTATACCCAAACAACGCATTGCGGTATACAACAACCTGGGTATGGCAAAGCCCGCAGACCATTGCCTGTTTTGATCACGCGCGGTCGTCTGATCACCTATAGACATCCGCCACCAAACCTCGGCTGAACTTCGACTCAAGCATCGCTGCCTTAACACCAGCTCTAATTCACGGTAGAGTTGCAGCTCTATTCGGGCGCTTAAGGAAAAAACTCTTATGGGTAACAACGAGACACTGTACCGGCACTGGCACGTCGAACGCGACCGCGATGACATCCTCTGGCTTCACCTAGACCGCGCTGGCGAAAAAATCAACGCATTGTCCAGTGCCGTATTGGAGGAATTTGAACAACTGATCAGCTATGCCGAAACCAGCAAACCGCGCGGCATTGCAATTCTTTCTGCCAAATCCACTGGCTTTGTGTTCGGCGCAGACGTGCGCGAGTTTGACAACTTCAGCACAGTTGAGACGGTGACTTCAGCCATTGAGCGCGTTCATGAGATGTTTAACCGGCTGGAGAAATTATCCTGCACCACTGTGGTGGCGGTTGAAGGCTATTGTCTTGGCGGCGGTCTGGAGTTGGCGCTGGCCTGCAATTACCGAATTGCCAAAGACGTGCCAGCCACCAAATTTGGTTTTCCCGAAGTGCAGCTGGGTATTTTCCCAGGCTTCGGTGGTTCAGCCCGCTCGGTCGCCACTATCGGCGGTCTGAAAGCCATGGAGCTGATGCTCAGTGCGCGTCAGGTAGGCGCTCGCGCTGCTAAAGCCATGGGTTTGATTGATGAAGTCATCGGCCGCCACGACGAGCTGTACTGGGCAGCACGGCGCGCTATCCTGAGCGGGAAACGCAGCCGCAGCCCCTCAATCAGCGCACGTCTGAGCAATATGGCGCCAGCCCGTAAAGTGCTGGCCGATCAGATGCGCAAGAAGACCGCAGCCCGTGCCCGTAAAGAACATTACCCGGCACCTTATCGCTTAATCGAGTTATGGGAACAACACGGCAATAACACCGGTAAGATGATGCAGGAAGAGGCGAAAGCGGTTGGCGAATTGATGCAAAGCTCCACTGCCGTTGGCCTGCGCAGGGTATTTGGTTTGATGGAGCGTCTTAAATCTGAGGGTAAGCAATCCTCATTCAAAGCCCGGCGGGTACATGTGATTGGTGCCGGCGTGATGGGCGGTGATATCGCGGCCTGGTGCGTGCTGCGCGGTCTGGACGTCAGTCTGCAGGATCGCGAACTGAAGTATATTGAACCGGCATTGCAAAGAGCGGCAAAACTGTTCAAAAAGAAATTGCGTGACCCGATGAAAGTGAAAGCAGCCCTTGAGCGTCTGCGCCCGGATGTCAGTGGCGAGCGTGTCGCTCAGGCTGATGTTGTCATCGAAGCCATTTTTGAAAACCTGGAAGCCAAGCAGGCTTTGTTTCGCGAGCTCGAACCGCGTTTGAAAGCAGGCGCTATTCTGGCCAGCAATACCTCAGCCATTCCACTTGAACAACTGGCTTCAGTCCTGCAGTCGCCTGAGCGGCTGATCGGTCTGCACTTTTTTAATCCGGTGGCCAGCATGCCATTGGTAGAGATTATTCGCAGTGAGCAGACTGATGCCGAGCAGGTAAAAAAAGCCGCTGCCTTCTGTGGCCAGATAAACCGCTTTCCGCTGGTGGTAAAAAGTAGTCCGGGTTTCCTGGTCAACCGCGTGTTGGGGCCGTATATGATGACGGCATTACGCATGCATCTGGAAGGCACGCCGGCAGAGGCTGTTGATGCTGCTGCGGAAGCCTTCGGTATGCCGATGGGTCCGGTGGAACTGGCTGATACCGTTGGTCTGGACGTGTGCCTGATGGTAACCGATGTGCTGGGAGACGGTCGGGGGCAAGCAGAACGAGAGTTCATTAAACGCTATGTCGATGCCGGCAAACTCGGCAAGAAATCCGGCGAGGGAATCTACCGCTGGAAGGATGATAAAGCGCAGAAGAGCGCTGAAAAAATCGCAGGACATGATCTTACTGTGATCAGCGACCGCCTGGTCAACGCCTACATCAATGAGTGCGAAGCGGCCCTGAAAGATGGCATCGTCGCTGATGCCGACCTGCTGGATGCCGGCATGATTTTTGGTACCGGGTTTGCGCCGTTTCGCGGTGGCCCGCTGTATTATTCTCAACAACATAAGCATGAACAACATAAGCGTGAACAAAACTTGCAGAAAACACCGCAGATTGAGGAATCCTCAGCAGCCGACACAGGAGAACAGCCATGAGCAATCTACAACTGCGACGCGTCGCCATAGTCGGCGGAGTAAGGATTCCATTCTGCCGCTCCAATACTGCCTATGCAGAACTCACTAACCTCGACATGCTGGCTGACACGCTGCAATTGCTGGTCGATAAGTATGGCCTGGCCGGTCGAAAAATCGATGAGGTAGTAGCCGGCGCCGTTACCACGCACGCTAAAGACTGGAATCTGGCTCGTGAAGCGCTGCTCAGCACCACGCTGTCGCCAGCGACTCCTGGCATCACCTTACAGATTGCCTGCGGTACTTCATTAGAGGCGGCATTAATGTCTGCGGCTAAAATCGCCAGCGGCCAGATTGATTGCGCCATTGCCGCTGGCTCCGACACCACCAGCGATGCCCCCGTGGTATTCCAGCGCAAGTTTGCCCGCCGTTTGATCCGGCAAGGTCAGGCCCGCAATCTTTCCGGTAAGCTTGCTCATTTTAAAGGCTTCAGTCTGGGCGAACTGACGCCTCAGGTGCCTGCGGCGGGAGAACCGCGCACCCGGCTTTCAATGGGACAGCATTGCGAATTGATGGCCAGAGACTGGGGCATCAGCCGTGCAGCCCAGGACCAGCTGGCACTGGCCAGCCACCTGAATGCGGCCCGCTCTTTCGATTCTGGATTCTTCGATGATCTGGTGATGCCTTATCATGGCGTGGCCCGCGATAACAATCTGCGTGCCGACAGCAGTATTGAAAAACTTGCTGCATTGAAGCCTGCGTTTGACCGCAGCGGTGAAGGCACATTAACAGCAGGCAACAGCACGCCGTTAACCGACGGGGCATCTGCGGTGCTGCTGGTCAGCGAAGAATATGCACTTACTCACCAATTGCCCATTCAGGCCTTTCTGACCCAGGGCCGCACCGCCGCAGTAGACTTCGTGCATGGCGACGGCTTATTGATGGCTCCTGCAGTGGCCGTCGCAGAGATGCTGCAACGCGCCGCGCTGTCGCTGCAGGATTTTGATTTCTATGAACTGCATGAAGCCTTTGCCGCGCAGGTTCTTTGTACGCTCAAAGCCTGGGAAGATGAGCATTACTGTCGTACCAGACTGGGTTTGCCGAATGCCCTTGGCAGCATCGATCGCAGCCGGTTGAACGTCCATGGCAGCTCGCTGGCCTTCGGTCACCCGTTCGCGGCTACTGGCACTCGCATCCTGGCAAATCTGGCGAAGATGCTGGAGCAGAAAGGCTCCGGACGAGGTCTTATCTCGGTATGTACGGCAGGAGGAATGGGAGTAACCGCAATACTGGAACGCTGAATTTTTTCAGCACTTTATATTATAAAGCTCAGTCATGTATTTCGCGGTGGCATCATCCCAGCTGAAGCGGCTGCGTGCTGCCGCCGCGCAGATAGACAGCCAGGTTTCAGGCTGAGCGCGCACTGCTATCGCATGCCTGACCGCTTTCAGCATGGCTTCTGCCTGCTCGGCCTGAGTGGTGCCGGTGAAGGCGAAACCATTCACCTCGTGCTCAACCGTGTCGCGCAGCCCTCCGACATGATGAACAATACAGGGGGTGCCAGCGCGCATGGCCAGCATCTGACTGATGCCGCAGGGCTCATAGCTGCTCGGCATTAAAAACAGATCACCAAAGACATACAATGCTTCCGCCAGCGGTTCTGAAAAGCCACGCAGGAATAAAAAATTTTCCCGGTGCGCCATCATCCTTGTGAAAAATTTTTCATACTGTTCGTCTCCACTGCCCAGCAGAATAAATACCCCATCACCAATTTCATCCAGCAGACATTCAAGTGCACTGCGGCTATGACCTTCGTGATCATTCATCGGCTCCATCAGCAGACGTAGTTTCTGATCGGTAATGCGACCTACCGACGTCAGCACTGGAGAAAATGCTTTGCGTTTTCTCCGCCATTTGTGCAATAAAGCCAACGCAAAAAAATGCGCAGCCGGTATGTAGTCATGGCTGAGTACCCAGTTTCTCAGCTCAGCCTCCATCAGATCAAAGAGCTTTGCCGGGTTGCTTAATGTCGGCGGCACCCAGGTATAATCACAGCCATTCAGAATCCCGATCAGCCGATTTTCTGCAGCCAGTATCTGCAGGTCATGTTCCAGACCCTCTCCGCCAACGAAACCATGATCCGGATCACTGGGCCGCAGAATTTCCTCAGCATAGCTCGGCGATACCGCGTGAACCTTGTCCGCAAGTTTGATGCCGGCGCGCATCAGATTAACGCAGTCGTGGTAGCGAGGATCCTTTATCAAGGCGATATCCGCGGACAATTGAGGAAACCAGCCGCGCAGCGAAGAAGCATTATGATCCAGGGGCCTGATACCCTGCAGAGAAAGATTATGAATGGTGTAAACCACCGGGATAGCCTGCAGCTGCTGATAAGCCGGCAGGTAACGACGCAGAATTGTGAACATGGCGGCATGCCAGTCATGCAGGTGGAACATATCCACTTCGGCAATGAGTTCATCTTTTAACAGCTGACATACCGCAATACAAAACAGCGAAAACTTGTGAGCATCGGTTTCGAAGGGGCCCTGTTGGTCATTACAATAAATGGATCCGGCACCACAGGCTGAAAACAAAGGATGATCGAGCAGATAATGATTTACCTGACCATGCGCGATATCGGGCGATGATTTAATTGCCGGTTTAGCCGAGCAGAATTCAAGTATTTCTGTGGCTCCGGAAAATTCTACAGATACAGTCCCGATAACAGTGGATGGGTTCAGGCGACACAGCAGGCCATAGGCCGGTGTCACGACTGAAACGCGATGTCCCTTCCTCGCCAGTGCCTGCGGCACGTCTCGAATTACGTCCCCAATGCCGCCGACTTTGCCGCCCTTCAATGCCCCGTTCTCAGCCGCAATCATTATAATATGCATAGATTCACATCGTGTATTTTAAAGTCCGCCAACAGTCTGGCCCAGCATTTCCCTGGTGACCAGGGTCACGCCTCGAGGAGTTACCCGAAAGCCGTTTTTAGCATCCTGTTTTTTGTCGTAGCCGATAACACTGCCTTCGGGAATACTGCAGCCGCGATCAATAATCACTTTTCGCAGTCTGCAATGACGTTGAATTTCTACATCAGGCAGAATCACCGCCTGCTCTATTTCAGAATAAGAATGCACTCTGACATTGGAGAAGAGCAAAGATTTTCGCACCGTAGCACCGGATAGTATGCATCCCCCCGAAACCATCGAATCAATGGCCATGCCACGTCGCCCCTCTTCATCATAGATAAACTTTGCAGGTGGCGATTGCTCCTGAAAGGTCCAGATTGGCCAGCGCGGATCATACAGGTTAAGTGCCGGGTCGGGCTCTATCAGCTCCATATTTGCCAGCCAGAACGAATCCAGAGTGCCCACATCCCGCCAGTACGGCCTCGGCCCTCCTGCCGGGTCAGCATAGCGGTAGGCAAAAACCCTGCTATCGGCGATTACTGAAGGAATTATGTTTTTGCCAAAATCATGATCTGAACTGGAATTTTTTGCATCCTTGCGCAACTGCTCGAACAGAAATTCGGTTTTGAAAACATAATTCCCCATCGATGCGAGACACAGGTCTGGCTTATCAAGGAGCGGTTGGGGCTGTTTGGGCTTTTCATTAAATGCCAGAATGCGCTGGTCCCGATCAACGCTCATTACTCCGAAACTGCCTGCGGCTTCCGCCAAAGGCACTTCCATACAGGATACCGTCATGTCTGCGTCTTTTTTTTCATGATAAGCAAGCATGTCTCCATAGTCCTGACGGTAGACGTGGTCACCTGAAAGCACCATCACATAATCAGGTATTTCGCCGCGGATAATGTCGATATTCTGGTAGACCGCATCGGCGGTGCCGCGATACCAACTGTCCGAATAGCGCTGTGATGCTGGCAATATTTCAACGCCTTCACCAAGTTCTTTCTTAAAGTGTCCCCAGCCACGCACCAGATGCTTGATCAGTGAATGCGCCTTGTATTGGGTAACCACGCCCACTCGGCGCACACCGGAATTAATGCAATTAGACAGGGGAAAGTCGATGATGCGAAATTTCCCGCCGAAATACAGGGCCGGCTTTGCCCGCCAGTCGGTAAGCTCATGCAGGCGCGAGCCGCGCCCGCCAGCCAGGATAAGTGCATAGGTATTGCGGGTCAGTTTGCTGACATAGCGAGGTCCAAGGTCGATCATTGGCTGCCTTTCCTCAAGTGTGGGCTGGTGTGCCAGATCTCCTCAGCGTACGCTCTGATGGTTCGGTCACTGGAAAAATAACCGCTGGCGGCGGTATTAAGCACACTGGTACGTGTCCACTGCGACTGGTTGCGGAACAACGCAGCAGCCTCTTTTTGCACATCGATGTAGCTGCGAAAATCTGCCGCTGTCAGCCACTGGTCGGCGGGGTCTCGAATACTGTCAATTATCGGCCTGAACAAACCTGATTCGTACCGACTGAAGTAGTCCGATTCCAGCATCTTCATCACCGCACTCAGATCCGGGTCTTCAGCAATTATCGTTGCAGGCTTATAATTTTCACGCACCTGCTGCACCTCGTCCGCATGCAGGCCAAACAGGAAGAAATTTTCTGCCCCCACTTCATTGCGTATCTCTATATTTGCGCCATCAAGGGTGCCAATTGTAATCGCACCATTCATCATGAATTTCATATTGCCGGTACCTGATGCCTCCTTACCCGCAGTTGATATCTGCTCTGACAAATCTGCACCGGCACAGATGACTTCCATTCGGGTGACATTAAAGTTGGGGATAAACGCCACCCGCAAAAACGGCCGGACCTTCTCATCCGCATTGACCACGGCAGCGACATTGCCGATTAACTTGATGATCAGTTTTGCCATGTAATACCCAGGCGCGGCCTTACCACCAATCAACACACAACGAGGTATCATGTCAGCGGTATCATCCCGCAGGATGCGATCATAAAGGTGAATGACGTGCAGAATATTCAGCAGTTGTCGCTTGTACTCGTGAATACGTTTCACCTGCACATCAAACAGCATGGAGGTATCGAATTTAACCTGACAGCATTCCTCGACCAGATCGGCAACATTCTGTTTGTTACGCTGTTTTACAGCAGCCCAGCGCTGCAGGAAGGCTGGATCATCGGCATAAGGTTTTAACTGTGACAACTGGCTCAAATCAACCAGCCATCGATCACCAATACTTTCAGAGATCAGCGCAGACAATTGCGGATTGCAGAATCCCAGCCAGCGCCGTGGGGTGACTCCATTGGTTTTGTTATTGAATTTTTCCGGCCACATTTCATAGAAATTTCGAAACAAACCCTGCTCCAGCAGATCGGTATGCAGCTGTGCTACGCCATTTACAGAGAAGCTGCCGACTATCGCCAGATGTGCCATCCGCACGCACGGATCCGCTCCCTCCTCTATAATGGACATCGCTTTGAGCCGACTGGAATCGTCTGGCCAGCACCTCTCAACTTCAATGAGAAACCGTGCATTTATCTCCTGAATTATCTCAAGGATGCGCGGCAGCATGCCTCGGAACATTCGTACCGGCCAGCGCTCCAGCGCTTCCGGCAGCAGCGTGTGATTGGTGTATGCCATGGTGGCATTGGTAATCTGCCAGGCCTCTTCCCACTGCAGTTCATGCTCATCTATCAACAGACGCATCAGCTCTGCGACCGCCACTGATGGGTGCGTGTCATTGAGCTGGAAGCAATTGAATTTTGCGAACTCATCAAAGGTATCGCCATTACGCTGTACCCATCGCGCCAACACGTCCTGCAGGCTCGCCGATGACAGAAAATACTGCTGCCGTAAGCGCAGACTCTTGCCATTTTCGCTGACATCATTGGGATACAAGACCATGGAAATCTGTTCAGCCTGGGTTTTCGCAGCGACTGCCTCGGCGTAACCCCCTGCGTTAAACTCATTGAGATTAAATTCTTCCGTTGCCATCGCCTTCCAAAGTCGCAGGGTGTTAACGGTTTCATTGCGGTAGCCTGGTATTGGCATATCGTAGGGAACTGCAAGAACGTCTTCGGTATTTATCCACTCCGCATGCATGCGACCGCTGGCATCGGCCCGCAGGCGGGTGCTGCCGTAAAACTTTACCTTCCGGGTGTCTTCGGGAGTCTCAAATTCCCACGGATTACCCCATTCCAGCCAGTGGTCGGGCGATTCAACCTGGAAGCCGTTTTCTATTCGTTGCTGGAACATGCCATAGTCATAGCGAATACCATAGCCGGTAACCGGCAATCCAAGCGTAGCGCAGCTGTCCAGAAAACAGGCCGCCAATCGTCCGAGACCGCCATTACCAAGCCCCGCATCACGTTCAGTTTCAGCCAACTCCTCAAGGCTGACACCGTAGCGATAAAGCGCGTTTCGCAAAGCCTCTTCTATATCCAGATTTAACACCGCGTTGGTCAGTGAGCGGCCAATCAGGAACTCCATTGAAATATAGGCGACCCTGCGCGGACGCTCTTTGCGATAACGCAGTCTCGTTTCCCGCCAGCGTTCGACCAGTCGGTCGCGCACGGTCAATGCCGCCGCATTAAACAGATAAAGATGCGAGGCGGAACCTTGATCACGTCCAAGCGTCAAGTGGAAATGTCTGGCAAGATCCTCGCTTAAGGCAGCTCTGTCCATGCCAAGCCAGCTATGGTTCAAGCTTGGAGTGCTGTGCTGAACGGCTGGCGCCTGCGACTGCTGTACGGCGTTTTTTGAGTCGCCTGCTGGTCTGGTCATACCTGATTACCTCTGGTGCTCAACGCACTGGCGGCCGCCCCATGACCAGGATTATCATGGGCAAGCAACATTGCTGTTGAACAGAAAAACATTTTTAAACGATCTGACACAACACACTGCAAGGACTCAGCAGGAGGCCATTCCGTTCACTGATAAAACTCTGTACAGGCAGTAATTCAATGCTGCTTATACCCAGGGCTTTAAGATAGCCGATAATTTCCCTGTGCGCCATTCCCGCAAAGCCGCCACGCAGCCCCGGCGTCACTTCAGGATGAAGAATCGTGAAGCCTTTCAAATGGGTTGCATAGAGGGTGCTCTGCGCCCCATCAAGAACACACAGTCTATAAAAACACAGAGGCACCCGTGGTGGCAGAACTGCTGACATCTCGAAAACACTTAAAGAGATTGCGCCCCAGAGTGTCCCTTAACAGACTGTCGATGTTGTGTTCCATTGTCTGCCATGTCACCACTTCACGTGCCGCAAGCTCTTGTTCACTAAGGTGTACAATCAGAGTGCCCTGTTCCGCATCAAGGCTGATCACATCACCATCCTGTAAACGTGCCAGCGGACCTCCTGCCAAAGCTTCAGGCGTAACATGGATGGCAGCAGGAACCTTACCGGATGCCCCTGACATTCGTCCGTCGGTCAGCAACGCCACATGAAAACCTTTGTCCTGCAGCACTCCGAGATAAGGTGTCAGCTGATGCAGTTCCGGCATGCCGTTGGCTCTCGGTCCCTGAAACCGCACCACGGCAACCACATCCCGATTCAACGCCCCTTGTTCAAACGCCTGTTGAAATGCCTCCTGCGTGTCGAAAATTACACATGGCGCTGTTATCTGACGGTGTTCAGGTTTTATTGCTGAAATTTTAATAATACCTTCACCCAGATTGCCCTTGAGCATGCGCAGCCCACCTTCTGCCGCAAACGGAGCAGCCACCGTGCGCAGCACGTCAGGTGATGCCGCCGCATTGTCCGGCTTCTTCCATACCAGGTTGCCGTTTTCATCCAGCAGCGGTGCGTATTCATTGGAAGCCAGGCCCTCTCCCATCAGATTGACAACATTTTCATTGAGCAATCCCGCACTGCGCAGCTCCCTGACCAGAAAGGCCATGCCGCCGCTCTCCTGAAAGGCATTCACATCCGCCCCACCATTGGGATAGATGTGGGCCAGCGTCGGCGTTACTTTCGATACCGCGTCAAAATCTTCCCACGTCAGTTTGATTCCCGCTGCATGCGCAATTGCGACCAGGTGCAGTGTGTGATTTGCAGAGCCTCCGGTGGCCAGTAATGCGACCAGAGCGTTCACCACCGACGCTTCAGTAATCATGTCTGCAGTTGACCGGTGCGCACCCTGCACATCTGCTGCAGCGATCACGCGCTGCACGGTTTCTCTGAGCAAAACCGGGCGCAGCGGATTCTGAGGATTAACAAAAGAGGAACCTGGCAGCTGCACCCCGAGCATTTCCACAATCACCTGATTACTGTTCGCCGTGCCATAAAACGTGCAGGTACCCGGACTGTGATACGAGGCACTTTCCACTGCCATCAACTCATCTCTGCCAACCTGTCCCTGAGCATAGAGCTCCCGCACAGCCGCCTTTTCTTTATTAGAAATGCCGCTGGGCATTGGCCCAGCTGGACTGAAACCGGCAGGCAGATGACCAAACTGCAACGCGCCGATCAACATCCCAGGAACGATCTTGTCGCAGACACCAAGACAGATAACGCCATCAAAAACGTTATGGATCAAACCGAGTACTGTGGCCATGGCAATCACATCCCGGCTGAAAACACCCAGCTCCATGCCCGGCTGCCCCTGAATCACGCCATCACACATAGCTGGCACACCACTGGCAACCTGAGCTGAGGAGCCAAGTTCACGAGCCGCTCTTTTAATCAGCTCGGGGTAGTCGCCCAGCGGTTGATGTGCAGAGAGCATGTCATTAAAGGCAGTCACTATGCCTAGATTGGCGGCCTGCATAAGTCGAATAGTCTGCTTATCCGTGTCAGGAGAGGCGGCACAGGCATGGGCGAGGTTGCCGCAGGACAGCTTTCTACGCGGAGGGAAATAGTCCCGCGTGAGCTGCATCCGCTGCAGATACAGTTTCCTGGTTTCTACACTGCGTTGTTTGATTGCTTCAGTAACCGATTCAATGACAGGGTTCATGATGCGTTTCCTCCAGACTCGGCATAGTAACTATTGATGGGATCCTGCGGCTGATGCAGCACTGCCAGCTCATCTCTGCCTCCATTCACGGATACAGGGAACATTGCACGAACCACCGGTTTACATCCGTTGTATAGCCCGCATAGGCTTTGAGTTAGCGTAGAGAGGGTTAATGAAAACGTCTGACCATCACCACGCAGCGCTGACCCCGGGCGAAGCGGTCAGCGTGCGATCAGTTCGCTCAGGGGTTTTGCCGGCGAGCGTAAATATCAGCCACCGCAAGAGCAGTAAGATTGAGGATGCCGCGCCCGGAAACTGAGGGAATAAGAATGTGCGCAGATTTTTCCAGACCGACCAGGAAGGGACCAATCAGACGTGCATTGGTCAGGGAGCGCATCAATCCCAGAGTGATACTGGCCGCATCCATATTCGGCATGATCAACACGTTAGCGCGCCCTTTGATGTTGGCGCCTTCGTACACAGTTTCACGAAGCTCCGGATTTAACGCAGTCAGCGAATGCATCTCTCCATCAATCTGAACTTTAGGCAGGTCATCGCGCAGACGCTGTGCTGCGTTTTTCATCTTCAATGCCTGGGCATCTTCATAGGTGCCGAAATTGGAATGCGACAGCAAAGCAACAACCGGTTCGATATCAAAGGCGTGTTGCACAAAATGGATTACATCTTTGGCGATACCGACAATCTCATCTTCCGTCGGATTAACATTGACGAAGGGGTCTGCCAAAAACAGGGGACCATCATCAAGCAGCAGCACGCAAACCGAAGACAGTCGACCATCTTTGCGAGTGGATTCAATTAACGGTCGGATATCACGCAAATGTTGATCAAACCGGCCAACCTTACCGCAGATCATGCCATCCGCCTCACCCATTGCCACCATCAGCGCGGCCAGCACGGTGTTATTGGTATGCACCACATTTTTTGCAGCTTCTACCGAAACACCACTGCGGCCCAGATGCTGGTGGTAATACTGCCAATAACGTTTATGCACGTCAGCTTTCTCGAGATTGAATATCTCAAAATGCTGGTCGATTTCAATGCGCAAACCCATCTTCTTAATCTTTGCATTGATGATTGCCGGACGCCCCACAAGGATCGGTCGGGCAATACCTTCATCGATTACTGCCTGCATCGCCAGCAGCACATCATCGTTTTCGCCTTCGGCATAGACAATCCGTGCCGGATGCCGATGCGCAAGATCGATAGTGGGCTGCATGAACAGACGACTGGTGCTGACATAAGCACTAAGCTTTTTCCGGTAGGCGACCATGTCTTCGATTGGACGGGTCGCCACACCACTTGCCATCGCGGCTTTAACGACGGCCAATGGCACCTCTTCAATCAGGCGTGGATCAAACGGTTTTGGAATCAGATAATCACGGCCGAATTTCAGTTCTTCGTCAGCATAAGCCTTGGCTACTGTTTCCGACACTTCGCGATGGGCAAGGTCGGCAATGGCTTTCACACACGCTTTTTTCATCTCTTCGTTAATATGAGTAGCACCGCAATCGAGTGCTCCTCGAAAAATAAACGGGAAGCATAAAACATTATTAACCTGATTCGGATAGTCCGAACGCCCGGTGGCCAGTATCGCATCCGGACGGGCGGCGAGCGCTTCTTCAGGCATGATCTCCGGTACCGGATTGGACATGGCCAGAATCAGGGGGTCACGTGCCATTTTTTTGATCAACTCAGCATTCAGCACTCTCGGGCCAGAGAGTCCCAGGAACACATCGGCATTCTCGATGGCATCGGCCATGGTTCTGTCGCTGGTCTCTACCGCAAAGTTTTCCTTCCACGGATTCATACCCTCTTTGCGACCGGCATAGATCACGCCATTACGATCAAGCATGCGGACATTTTCCTTACGCAGGCCCATGCTGATCAATAATTCGACACAGGCGATACTGGCAGCACCGGCGCCAGCAGCAACCAGCTTGATGTCCTCGAACTTCTTACCCACCACCCGCAGGCCGTTATAAATCGCCGCACCGGCAACAATAGCCGTGCCATGCTGATCGTCGTGAAACACTGGAATCTTCATAATGTCGCGCAGCTTGCGCTCAACCAGAAAACATTCCGGTGCCTTGATATCTTCCAGATTTATGCCACCGAAAGTCGGCTCCAGTGACGCAATAATGGCCACTAGTTTGTCGACATCGGTTTCATTAATTTCGATATCGAACACATCGATATCAGCAAATTTTTTGAACAGAACAGCTTTGCCTTCCATTACCGGTTTAGCTGCCAGCGGCCCGATATCCCCAAGACCCAGCACGGCTGTGCCGTTGGTGATTACCGCCACCAGGTTGCCGCGCGCAGTCATGCGCGCTGCTTCTGCGGGATTCTCAACAATCAGTTCGCAGGCGAAGGCCACGCCCGGCGAATACGCTCGCGCCAGATCGCGGGCATTGGCCAGCGGTTTCGTCGGTCGAATCGCAAGTTTTCCGGGTGTGGGTTCAGCGTGATAGCGTAAAGCACTTTCTTTGAAGGTATCGTCGTTCATCAAAAAATTCCTGGATAGTCCGTTTGACAAAGGCGGGCGCTCTGCTGACAGAGGCGTCAGCAGAAAGCCTTCTCGCGAGAATTTACATGGAGCGCAAAAACCGAATCACATCGGCATGGTATTGATCAGGATTTTCAAAGTGCGGATTGTGACCGATGCCGGGGTAAAGAATCAGTTCGGCATTCTGCAGCGCCTCAGAAACGGCGCGCGCCTGACCGGCAAAATCTGCAGTCAGACGATCGTCGGCACCGCCGATGACCAGTGCTTTGCTGCTGATATGCTGCCAGTCATACACGACAGGATCGAAATACAGAATTGCCTGCTGCCAGGCTCTGATACGCGCCAGCAAAGGCCATTCCGCAATCAGCGTCTGACCATACTGGTAGCGCACGAACTCCAGGTATTCAGGTTTAATTTCGGTGTTGTAGTAACGCATATGGTTGGCGAGGATGGATTGATAAGTGGTGCCGTTCAGCACACCCTGATAAGCCTCTTCAATATCGCGCCATGGCCGGCCCTGACGCTGATCCGTCATCCCGATTTGATTCACCATGATCACATGGGTAGTGACGTCCGGGTAGGTCATCGCAAAACGGCTTGCCACCATGCCGCCCATGGAATGACCAAGAATCGTAGTTTTTTCAATGCCAAGATGGTCGAGCAGTTTTTTGGCATTCGAAGCGAATATATGCAGGTTATAGGGGATGTCCATTTTGGAGGACCGACCATAACCGATGCGATCTACGGCGATTACGCGAAATCCGGCTTCAGTCAGCGCGGTAATTGTGGGGGAAAAACCGATACCGGCAAAGTTCATTCCATGAAACAGCATCACGTTCTGGCCATTGGATGTGCCAACTGGCGCTACATCCATATAGGCAAGTCTGCCATCCTGGCCATACAGTGTTACATCCATATACTGAACCGGGTGTGGATAAGGCACTTCCTCCATAGTCGAGGAGATTGGACCCCAGTCGGCGGGTGGTTCACTCGGTGGTGTTGCGCCTTGAGCGAAGGCCTGCGTGCTGAGCAGTGCCAGCATTGCAAACGCCCCAAGGGCCCCGATGATTACACCGGGGTTCTTTATGCCTGTCTTAAATCTGGACATTCCTGCCTCCTTTATCATTGTTGTGACTATGCTGGTGTTGTGAACAATGTCTTTATATGAACTGGGATATCAGTGTAGCACTTTGCCATAACAGTCTCAGCGAGCAAGCTTAAGCCCTATTTTGCTGACCATATCATGCTCGGTGGCCGCCACCCTCCAGATAAACCCCTGCCATTCCATCTGGTCGCCTACTACCGGATTACCTCCCATTCTGCGGGTGAAGAAAGCACCGATAGTCTGCTGGGGATCTTCATCCTGCACACTGAAACCGTAGATCGGTGCCAGATCAACCAGACGCGCATGTGCATCCAGGATGAAGTCACCGAAGAACCATTGGTCTGAGGAGCTCAGTGGCGCCTCGCTGAATAATTTTCCCAGTGCCGGCAGGTCATGGTCGTGGCCCACAATACAAAGGATATCTTCAGCAAGCAACCGGGTGCTGCCCGAAGGATGCAGCAGTTCCTTACCCCGGAACAGCGCTGCAATACGGGTGCCTTCAGGCATTTTGAGCCGCCGCAGTTCGGTATTGATACACCACTTTTCCGGACCCAGACGGTAGACGAACAATTCCCATTCGCTGGTCGGATGAATTTCCAGACCGGAGCGGGAAATTGGTTTGGGCTGCGGAGGTACCTCGACATCTGCCAGCCGCGCTGCCAAGCGCAGCGAGCTGCCCTGCAACAGCAGAGATACCAGCACCACGAAAAATGCCAGATTGAAGAACAACTGCGAATCGGGCAGACCAGCCATAATCGGGTAGACCGCAAGAATAATCGGTACCGCACCGCGCAGGCCGACCCAGGAAATAAACCAGCGTTCGCGCATCTTAAAACGCCCGAAGGGCAGCAGACTGATCAACACAGCCACAGGCCGGGCCACCAGGATCATCCACAATGCCAGTGCAAAACCCGGCAGCGCAATTGGCAGCAGATCGCTGGGAACGAGCAGCAATCCCAGCACCAGGAACATGCCAATCTGACTCAGCCAGGCCAGCCCATCCAGTACACTGAGTATTGACGTGCGGCTGCGAATCGGTTTGTAACCCAGCATCAGTCCGCAGATGTAAATGGCTAGAATCCCACTGCCACCGATGACATTGGTGCAGGCATAAATGAACAGTCCACCGCTTACCGCCAGCAGGGGGTAGAGACCATTGGCCAGCGTGCTGCTGTTAATCAGATGCCTTAACAACCAGCCGCCGATTCCGCCCAGTAATACTCCCAGACCAAATTGCTGCACCAGGCTGATTAGAAAAAACCAGCCCATGCTTTGCTGACCGCTAGCGATCATATCGATCAGCGCGACGGTCAGAAATATTGCCATCGGATCGTTGCTGCCAGATTCAATCTCCAGCGTAGCACCGACCCGGGTATTCAAGCTGCGCTGACCGAGCATATTGAACACGGCTGCCGCATCGGTCGAACCAACGATGGCGCCGATCAGCAAGCCCTGCAGTAAGGAAAGATCAAACAGCCAGGCAGCCATCATGCCGGTCAAACCGGCAGTCAGCAGCACGCCCACACTGGCAAGCGATAGCGCTGGCCCCAGTGCAACCTTGAAAGTGGCCACTCGGGTGCGCATACCGCCATCAAGAAGAATTACTGCCAGCGCGAGGTTGCTGGCCAGATAGGCAAGTGAATAATCACTGAACTCAATACCACCGATGCCATCCTCGCCCGCCAGCATCCCGACCGCGAGAATAATAAGCAGGATGGGAATGCCAATGCGTGCTGAAAATGCACTGACCAGCACACTGAAACCTACCAGCAGTGCACCGATCAGGAACAGATTATTGATGGTACCCGTGTCCATCAATTGACTCCCAGGTTAACAGTGCGCCCGTTAAATGGTACTGAATGGATGTCTAAGAACGATTGTTTCTTCCCGATCAGGTCCGGTCGAAATGATGTCAACCGGAGCCTCGATTATCTCTTCGATGTAGCTGATATAAGCTCTGGCGTTCTTTGGCAGGGCGTCAAGAGTTTTAGCACCGACCGTAGACTCTTTCCAGCCTGGCAGTTCAACATAGACCGGCTCCAGATTCTGATAACTGTCCATATTCATCAGGCTTGAAGAGGAATTTGCACCCACGCCTTTGTAGCCGGTGCATACTTTAATTGTTTCCAGACCATCGAGGACATCGAGTTTGGTCAGGCAAATGCCGGATACGCTGTTGATTCTGATAGCCAGGCGCACAGCTGCGGCATCGAACCATCCACAGCGCCGATCGCGTCCGGTGGTGGCACCCTTCTCTTTGCCGACTACGGCAAGGTGTTGACCGGTGGCATCAAACAGCTCAGTAGGAAAAGGACCGGAACCCACGCGTGTTGTATACGCCTTCGTAATGCCCAGGATGTAATCCAGGTACAAGGGGCCATATCCACTGCCGGTAGCCGTGCCACCAGCCGTGGTGTTTGATGAGGTAACGTAAGGATAGGTGCCATGGTCAATATCCAGCAGTGAGCCCTGGGCGCCCTCGAACAGGATATTGTCGCCAGCTTTGCGATGTCCGTGCAGTATGTCGATAGTATCCGCCACCATTGATCTGACCTGCTCGGCATAATCGAGACTCTCAGCAAGGGCACGTGTGTAGTCAATCATTTCGGCTTTGTAGTAGTTCTTCAACATGAAGTTATGGTACTCAAGCAACTCTTTCAGCCTTTCTGCAAAATGATCCGCATGCAGCACTTCGCCAAGGCGAATTCCGCGCCGGCCGACTTTATCCTCATACGCCGGGCCAATACCACGCCCGGTAGTGCCTATCTTACTGATGCCAAGGCGCTTCTCGCGAGCCTGATCCAGCGCAACATGCGAAGGCAGAATCAGCGGACAGGAGGCGCTGATTTTCAAACGCTCTCTGACCGGTATACCGCTTGCTTCCAGCCGCCCCATCTCGGACAGCAGTGCTTGCAGACTGATCACCACTCCATTGCCGATAACGCAGGTGACCCCGTCGCGCAAAATTCCCGAAGGCAGCAGGTGCAGCACTGTTTTCTCGCCGCGAATAACCAGAGTGTGGCCGGCATTGTGGCCACCTTGAAAACGAGCAACAACGGAAACCTGCTCAGTGAGCAGATCCACTATCTTGCCCTTACCCTCATCACCCCATTGAGTACCTAATACAACAACGCTCTTACCCATTTGCTCTGTTCTCAAAATTGCTCTCAAAATTGTCTTACACGAAATGTTTTACCAGTTGCTGCTCAGAGCATCTGGCCTATAACTTAAGTACCTGCCACGTCCCGTCTATTCTTACAATCTGTCGATCACAATTCAGTTCCTGCAACTGATTGCTATCCATCGCAGAATTTTCGAACGTATTCTTAACAGCACTCTCGAGGCTGAGTATGACTCGCTCGCCTGCTGAACGCAGCTTGCTGATTAAACCTGCCAGCACCTCATCCTCATCGGCCGGCGCAAAAATTCCACATCGCAGCGACGCAGCTGTGGCACTCAGGCGGGCAAGCGTTTTAAGATCTGAATCAAAACCGGATGCAGGCCGCGCCCGGCCGTACACCTGTCCGATGGAGTCGTAGCGCCCGCCCTGGGCCAGCGCTCGCCCATAACGTGGACTGTAAGCAGCAAACACAATGCCGGTGTGGTATTCATAACCACGCAACTCGCACAAATCAAAACCCAGCGTCAGCTCTGGCAGCTGCTTTTTCACCTGTGCCGCAATTTCTGCCAGTTCCGCCAGTTCCCGCTGCACCGCTTGCGGCGCTTTGCTGAATTTCTGCAAGGCTGTCTGCAGTACGGACTCATCTCCGTTTAATCGTGACAGATCTCTGAGCATGGTACGCAGCTCTTCATCGGCTGCGCTATGCGCCAGCAGGCTGTCTATCTCTTCATAGGCTTTGCGCTGCAGAGCATCAAACAGCTCGCTTTCGGCATCTGCCGATAGCTGTGCCGCTTCAACCAGAGTGCGGAAAATTCCGACATGCCCCAGCACAATCTGAATATCATCAATTTCTGCAACGGCCAGGGTCTGGTACATCAGGCAAATCAATTCCACATCGGCAGCGGCCCCGGAATGACCAAACAATTCTGCACCAATGCGGATCGGCACCCGTGAAGCGAGCAGACCGCGAGGTCGGGTATGCAGGACACTGTCGGCATAGCACAGCCGGACCGGACCATTCCGGCGCAGGGAGTGAGCATCGATACGGGCTACCTGAGGCGTGATATCCGCTCTGATGCCCATCATACGACCGCTCAGCTGATCGGTAATTTTGAAGGTATGCAGGTCGAGGTCGTGCGAGGAGCCGACCAGCAGAGAGTCCAGATACTCTATCAGTGGCGTGATGACCAGGTCATAGCCCCAACTGTCATAAAGATCCAGTAAGCGGCGACGCAGCATCTCCAGCTTCATGGCCTCGACCGGCAATATTTCCTCAACACCATCAGGCAATAACCAACGATCGACTGCCACCATATCCATTTCCTGTTGTTGTTATTTTGTACACTTAAACAACCTGGGGTGAAGACCGGCACAGCAATGTACCAGGCTTCACCCCATTTCCATCATCAGACGGTGGTTTCTTACTTTACTTCCCCGCTGTGCAGATACCTGAAGTAATCGCTTTGCGGATCAAGCAGCAGAATGTCTGATTTTGACGAGAAGGTATCGCGATACGAGTTCAGACTGCGGGTAAACGCATAGAACTCAGGGTCCTGCGAGAAAGCCGCTGAGTAAGTAGCAGCCGCCAGCGCATCACCATCACCGCGAATACGCTCAGAATCCCGATAAGCTTCAACCAGCAGAACCGCTTCCTGTCGGTCCGCATCAGCTTCGATGCCGATCGCAAGCTCATTACCACGTGAGCGCAGTTGCTGGGCTTCACGCTGTCGCTCTGATGTCATCCGCTCGTAAACTGATGAACGAACATCGTCGGGCAAATCGATTCGCTTCACGCGCACATCAATAACCTCAATGCCGTACTCGTTGGCAGTGGTCTGATTAAGCTCCTGGGTCAGCTGAGTCATCAGCAGGTCGCGTTGACCAGAAACGACTTCCTGCAGATCGCGCTCACCGAACTTATTGCGCAGACCGTCGTTAATACGCTGCGTCAGCAGGGTAGCGGTACGGCTTTCGTCACCGGAAGTTGCCGTGTAAAAGCGCTCAACGTCCACGATGCGCCAGAGACCATAGGAGTCTACCAGCAGCGCTTTCTGTTCAAGCGTCAGATAACGTTGTGGCGAGGCATCAACAACCATGATGCGGCCATCGAACTTCCGCACCGTATTAACCCAGGGCAGCTTGAAATGCAGACCCGGTGGTATATCAGTATCGACCATGTCACCAAACTGCAGCATGACTGCCCGTTCAGTTTCTTTCACGACAAAAATTGAGTTAGCTGCAACTATATAAACTACAAAAATAAGTCCGCCAATTACGAAATTTTTCATCTTAGTGCTCCTCTTCCGGCAGCGGCAGGCACCCGCGCACGATCGTCTGATACTGACATTTCGCGGCTCACCTGATCAGCAAGATCACGTAACTGCTGTGGGTTTAACTGTAAAGTACGCCCGGCTGGAGCAGTAACGCCAGTGCTCTGCTCCATGATCTTGTCCAGTGGCAGGTACAGCAGATTGTTTCCGCCTTCCACATCAATCAGAATTTTGCTGCTGTTCAGCAGCATTTCCTGCATCGCATCGATATACAGACGCTCTCTGGTGACCAGTGGTGACTGCTGGTATTCGCCCAGCAATTGCTCGAAACGATAAGCTTCACCGTCTGCTCTGGCTATCACCTGATCGCGATAGGCATTGGCCTGCTCGATAATCCGCTGAGCTTCACCGCGCGCTTCGGGTACGACCCGATTGGCATAGGCAAGCGCCTGGTTCTGTGCACGCTGCTCATCTTCACGCGCTCTGATCACGTCATCGAAGGCGGCCTGCACTGCAGTTGGCGGCTGAGCGTTTTCGACGTTGACCTGGGTGATCAGAATGCCGGTATCGTAGTTGTTCATGTAGTCCTGCAGACGTTCACGGATCTCCGCTGCCGCGACCGCACGGCCCTGAGTCAGCACTCTATCCATGGTAGTGCCGCCGGCAACGTGGCGGATTGCAGATTCCGCAGCATGGTCAAGAGCGCGCTGGGGATCACGCACCTGAACCGAGTACTTGACCGGATCCTGAACAACATACTGCACTGCGATCGACACGTTGACGATGTTTTCGTCAGTGGTCAGCATGTCATTGGAGTATGAGCGTGTGTTTACGCGGGAAATGTTAATCGTCTGCACGGTATCTATAATAGGAGGATTCCAGCGCAGACCGGGAGTGACAACCTGTTCCTGCAGCTTGCCAAAGCGGAATACCACGCCTCGTTCAGATTCATCGACTGTGTAGAAGCCCATCGCCGCCCAGATAAGGACGATCACTACCAGCAGCCCTGCTATCAGACCACCGGAAACAGCCCCGCGCTGGGGTCCTGAGCCGCCGCCACCACCGCTGCCGCTGCCGCTACTCTTTTTACCAAACAGGCTGTTGATTTTGTTGGTGAGATTTTTGACAATCTCATCGAGGTCCGGCGGCCCTTGATCGCCATTTCCACGACCTCCACCACTGCCGCGCCCGCCGCCCCATGGGTCGTCGTTGTTACCTTTGTTTCCAGGTTCATTCCAAGCCATTGGCTTCTCCAAAATACCCTAAATAAAATACGCTGGTGATTTTAACGAATTATTATGTATTAACACAGCTTTTTACCTAGGGAGCCTCTGAATAACTCTATGGTCACTCTGGCCTTCAGCCGATTTCGCTGGCAAGGCTCCCTAGCAGCATACAACCACTGCTGAAATCGGTAATAAACTTCCCCGCTTAAGGGTTTGATGACAGCAAACCTTCCTCGCCCAGCAGGCGATCAAAATCGAATCGCGGCAGTCGCACTTGCAACTGCAAACTGCCGTCCGCATCCAGAGATTCACTTTGCACGGCACCTCGGGCATACAGGCGAGCGCGCAAACGACTGTGCTCCGGTTTCAATGTCAGGGTCTGCTGGACAAAATTATCACCCAGCAACTCGCTGAGCGCTGACAGCAAAAGATCCATGCCAGCGCCTGTTTTTGCAGAAACCCAGATCCGGCAGGGTCGGCCTTCAGCATCGCGCTCCAAATGGGCAACCTGATCCGGAGCCAGATCTATTTTATTAAATACCTGCAGACAGGGAACCTGATCAGCACCTATCTCAGCCAGCACCTCATGGACCTGATCAATGTAGTAGTCACGTTTATCGTTGGCACAATCTATAACGTGCAGCAGCAGGTTTGCCTGCACAGTTTCATCAAGGGTTGCTTTGAAGGCTGCCACCAGTTTGTGGGGCAGGTGGCTGATAAAACCAACTGTATCAGCAATTACCGCTTCACCATAATTGGGCAGCTTGATTTTGCGCAAGGTGGAGTCGAGCGTCGCGAAGAGCTGGTCAGCCGCATAGGTCTCAGCATTGGTCAGCTGATTAAACAGCGATGACTTGCCGGCATTGGTGTAGCCGACCAGAGAAATTGTAGAAACTTCCGCGCGCTTCCGGGAACGCCGACCCTGCTCACGCTGCGCGCGCACCTTAAGCAGATCTTTATTGATGCCCTGGATACGCTGCTTGATCATGCGCTGATCGAGCTCCAGCTGTGTTTCACCGGCACCACGCAGACCGATACCCCCTTTTTGCCTGTCCAGGTGAGTCCAACCGCGCTTCAGACGGGTAACCATATGCTGTAATTGAGCCAGCTCGACCTGCAGCTTGCCTTCATAGGAGCGTGCCCGCTGCGCAAAGATATCGAGAATCACGCCGGTGCGGTCGATCACCCGGCATTCCAGAACGCGCTCAAGATTGCGCTCCTGACTGGGGCTTAAGGAATGATTGAACATTACCAGCTCGGCTTCGTGTTCTTTCACCGCAGCCGCTATTTCTTCAAGTTTTCCTGAACCTACAAAGTATCCAGCATCAGGAGCTTTGCGCGAACCGGTAATAAAGCAGGCTGCAACCGCGCCTGCCGAGTGTGCCAGCTCCTCAAATTCGGCGGGATCCTCCTGCTCACGCTCTGAACTCAGAGCAATGTGCACAAGAACTGAGGTTTCACCACTTTCGGGTCTTTCGAAAAACAATCAAATACCTCTCATCTCACCTGATACCAGCCGAATTGACAGATATACCTGGCTGCCCGCTCATTCAGTCGGCATTATCCAGGGCAATGTCATCGTCATCGGACGAATGATCGCCAGTGCCCTGCGCAGGGATCTTCACAGAACGGGCCGGAACTACCGTGGAAATTGCATGTTTATAAACCATTTGATTGACAGCATTCTTGAGTAGAATAACGAATTGGTCGAATGACTCGATCTGTCCTTGCAGCTTGATTCCGCTGACCAGATAGATGGACACCGGAATACGTTCCTTTCGCAGTACATTCAAGAAAGGGTCTTGTAACGAATGCCCCTTTGACATTTACTCTCTCCTTAGCCATTTAAATATTAGAGCCGGAAATGCCCGGCAGATAGTGTCCACAAGGACCTTATATAGAGATTGATTCGAACGATTTCAAGACTCGATCCATAATTTTCGGATCATCACTATCAAAACTCTGCAGCTGTTCCCAGCTTCGCAGCCACGTCATCTGTCTTTTTGCAAGTTGCCGAGTCGCAATGATACCCCTTTCTATCATGTCCTGATAGCGCAATTCTCCGCTCAGATACTGCCAAACCTGGCGGTAACCCACACAGCGCATGGACGGCAGAGTCAGATCGAGATCGCCTCGGGAATACAGCGCCACCACCTCAGAAACCAGTCCTGCCGCGATCATGCCATGAAAACGTCGTTCTATCCGTTCATGTAATACGCTGCGCAACGCGGGTTGGATCGCATTAAAGTGCAAGCAGAATGAAATGGGTTGCTCATAAGGCACGGGGTTCTCATGCAGGGATGTCATGGTTTTACCTGAGACCATGTATACCTCCAGCGCACGCTGCAGGCGCTGCGGATCATTGCGATGAATCCGCGCTGCCGCAACCGGATCAACTTCCTCAAGACGCTGATGAACTGCCTCCCAGCCTCGCTCAGCAGCCAGCGCTTCAATCTGCTGGCGCACGCCAGCATCCGCTGCTGGCATCGCGGCAAGCCCGTCTCTCAAGGCTTTAAAGTAAAGCATGGTGCCACCAACCAGCAGCGGAGTTCGACCTTTGGCATGAATGTCTGCAATTTCCCGCAGCGCATCACGACGAAAATCCGCAGCCGAATACGCCAGCGCGGGATCAAGAAAGTCCAGCAAACGATGGGGCGCTTTCTCCAGGGTTTTAACATCAGGTTTACCCGTGCCAATATTCATTTCGCGATAAATCTGCGCGGAATCAACATTAATAATCTCCAAAGGCAGGCGCTGCACCAGCTCAACAGCCAGATCGGTCTTGCCGGAGGCTGTCGGACCAAGCAGGCAGAGGACCGGGTAAGGCCGCTGTAAAGAGCGCTGTTTCATTGCTGACTTCCTGACTTTGTTCTCGGCTGAAACAGTTTACGCGAAAACTACAGCTTGCCCCTAATCGCTGTCGACAATTTTTCAGCCGACTCTTGAAATTTATTTTGCAGTCACTACATAGGGAGCAGGAGCGAAGGCTCTTGAGAGCTTCGTTCTGTCTACCCGATCAATTGATGGGTTTTTTAAAAATATTGCTCAACGAGGATATGACAAATGAGAACTGATTTCGCACCACTGTACCGCTCTGGAATTGGCTATGATCAACTGGCGTCTTTAATGGACTCTATTTCTCAGCGTGATCAAGGTCAGTCGAGTTACCCCCCTTACAATATTGAACTGATTGATAAAGATCGCTACCGAATCACCATGGCTGTTGCTGGTTTTGTGCAGAACGAACTGGATATTCAATCCGAGCAGCAGACACTGCGCGTGAGCGGTAAAAAATCGGATGAGACAGGCGCAAGAAATTACCTGCACCAGGGTATTGCAGCGCGCGAATTTAAGCGCAATTTCCAGCTTGCTGATCATGTGAAGGTCAGTTCTGCAAAGCTGGAAAATGGTCTGCTGCACATAGATCTGCAGCGTGAAATTCCTGAGGAAATGAAACCGAGAAAGATTCAAATCAGCAAAGGTAATGGCCAGTTATTTGATCAGCAGGGCGCTGAGCAGGCCGCCTGAGTTCAGCACGGCCAGCAAGCTTTGCAGGAAGCGTCCAGGAGCAGTCCGAGCAGAATTGATCTGCTGTTTCGGCTGACTTTTTACTAAAGGAGCCTCTGAATAACCTGCAGGTTCTTCCGCTGACCAGGTTTTTAGCTGAGGCTTTAGTCGACAGAGGCTTAACTCTCTGTCGACTATTGCCCACGCAGGAAAAGTTTATCCAGCTCGTCCAGGCTCTGGTAGACCCATGTTGGTCTGCCATGATTACACTGACCGCTGCGTTCAGTGCGCTCCATATCACGCAGCAAGCCATTCATCTCCGCGTTGCTCAACTGCCGATTAGCACGCACAGAACCGTGACAGGCCATGGTTGACAGCAACTCATCCTGATAATTCTGAATGCGTTCGCTGCGTCCATGTTCGAGCACATCTGATAACACATCCCGGACCAATTGTTCAATATTGGCTGTCGCCAGGATAGTTGGCACCTGACGGACCACAATCGATTCTGCAGCCACGCGTTCGATTTCCACACCGTATACCCGCAGCGCTTCTGCCTGCTCCTCTGCGCAATCCGCTTCAGCCTGACTGACTGCAATTGACAGCGGCACCAGTAGCGGCTGCGCCCTGACACCGGCGGTTGCGCATGCCGCTTTCATATGCTCATAAGTGATGCGTTCATGGGCCGCGTGCATGTCGACAATAATCAGACCATGACGATTCTGCGCCAGAATATAAACCCCATGCAGCTGCGCCAGGGCATAACCCAGTGGTGGCACCTCTTCATCTGCGTGCAGATCTGCGTAGCCGGCAATCTGCTCGGCCACCCGACGCGGATCCTGGGCGGACCCGAACGCTTTAAAGCCCCCGAAACCAGACGATGCCGCATTGCCAGAGGAGTACCCGGACGGCTCCATTGATCGAATTTCACCCGTGCTTTCATCCACCAGCAGGGTCATATGATTCTGTTCAAATATTCCTGATGGCAGGAGTTCACTGGCTGGACTGCCGACAACGGATTCTGCAAATTTATCCTGCGGCCGCACATCTGCCAGCGCCCGATGCAGCCCCTTGAACAGAAAATCGTGAACCAGACGACTGTCGCGAAACCGCACCTCATGTTTGGTCGGGTGCACATTGACGTCGACCAGCGCAGGCTGCAACTCCAGATACAGCACATAGGCTGGGTGTCGGCCATGAAAGAGCACATCGCGATAGGCCTGCTTAACGGCATGAGTGACCAGTTTGTCGCGAATAATGCGGCCATTGACGTAGAAGTATTGCAGGTCCGCCTGACTGCGCGAAAAGGTCGGCAGACTGACCCAACCCCACAGACGCAAGCCGGCAGCTTCCATATCGATATAAACGGAATTTTCAACAAAAGCCGGTCCACAGACCAGCGCAACGCGACGCTGCTTTTCCTGCTCGGATCTGGCGCTGTGCAGTTGATGGATCGTGCGCTGGTTATGGCGCAGATTGAAGGTAAGCTCAAAGCGGCTCAACGCGATGCGTTTCACCACCTCGTCTATCCGGGCAAATTCTGTATTCTCAGTACGCAGAAATTTTTTACGGGCTGGCGTATTAAAGAACAGGTCGCGCACTTCCACAGTAGTTCCCTGAGGATGTGCCGCAGGAGTCAGCGATGCCGCCATTTCCTGACCCGCTGCCTCAACCATCCAGGCATTATCTTCAGCATTGGTGTCTGTCACGCTTTCGTATTGAACTGTGGCTGCTTTTGAAATCAATGAAAATCTGGACACTGAACTGATACTTGCCAGTGCCTCTCCGCGAAAGCCGAGGCTGCGTATGTTTTCCAGATCATCAAGATTAAAGATCTTGCTGGTGGCGTGGCGACTCAGTGCAAGTGCCAGGTCGTCCTTTTCAATGCCGGAGCCATTATCGCGGATGCGAATCAGTTTGCTGCCGCCTTGTTCGATGTCAATGTCGATACGATTGGCGCCGGCGTCAACACTATTCTCCAACAACTCTTTTACTACCGACGACGGACGCTCGACCACCTCACCGGCAGCTATCTGATTGGCAAGACGTTGACTCAGCAAAGCTATCCGGGACATACAATTCCTGTTGTTAAACGAATAAGTTTAACGAATGAGTTTAACCAGTGTTCAAGACGATGGGATAATCAGCACCTGACCAACCCGGATTCTATCGTTGCGAAGATTGTTAGCTGCACGCAGACGTGGCAAGCTGATTCGATAGCGCTCAGCAATGCCTGATAAAGTATCGCCACGGGCAATTTTATGTTCAGAGATGACGGTTTCCGGCATCAGCGCCCTGATTGGACTGCCACTGCCAGGAATAGTCAGCCGCTGACCCACGCGGATCGTGTCACCGCTGATATTGTTTGCCGCTTTCAGTGCGGCCGCACTGACGCCAAAGCGCTGAGCCAGCTCTGACAGGCTGTCACCACGCTGCACCGTGTAATCTCTTTCAGGCGCCACATTATTCTGCTTCTGCCAGGCCACCAGAGTGCCTTCAAGCGGCCGCTCATAGAAGTAGCTCATCACGCCCTGCACAATCCCGTCCGCCAGCTGTCGTTGATAAGCTGCACTATTCAATCGCCGCGCTTCTGCCGGATTAGAAAGATAACCGGTTTCAATCAGCAGCGATGGGATATCTGGCGAGCGCAGCACCCAGAGATTACCCTGCTGCGCTTTGTCACGCCGCAATGTCGCTACGCCACTAAGTGAGTTCAGGATATAGGCGCCAGCAGTAATACTTTGTTCGATGCTCCAGGCCATCGACAGATCCAGCAGTGTCAGCGCCAGGTCATCTTCAAAATTACGCAGATTAGTATCACCTGCCACACCACCTAGCAGGTCAGCACCATTTTCTTTTTGTTGAACCCGGCGAATGTTTTCATCTTCTGCAATACGCTGAGACAGAGCATAGATGGTTACTCCCTCAGCGCGGTTGGTACTGAAGGAATCGGCATGAATAGAGAGAAAGATATCGGCGCGGTTTTGCCTGGCGATCTCAGGCCGCCGCTGCAATTGCACATAGTAATCGCCCTGACGAACCATCACTGGATGGTAGCCGGGAATTGCGCTCAGGCGATCATAAATGGCGCGCGAAATCGCCAGAGCCACGTCTTTTTCTCTGATTTTGCCATCGTAACCAATAGCACCCGGATCCTCACCACCATGACCGGCATCAATGGCGACAATAATATCGCGCTGCTGCTCAATCTGCGGCCGCGGTGGCGACTGTATCGCGTCAACCAGAACGGCACTGCTGCCAATATCATAAAGGTCAACAACCAGGCGGTTGCCAAATTCACCATTGGGCGGCAGAGTAAAACTGCCAGGATTTACCGGATTGGCGATATCAAGCACAAAGCGGATATCGGTATCGTTGCGAACGGCGCTGCGCACTGCGGTGACCGGACTGTCTTTGAAATCCAGCTGCGAAAGATTGCTGCTGATCCGGGCATTGCTGATATCAATAACGATGCGATCAGGGTTTTCCAGCGTGAAGATGCTGTATTCAACTTTACTGTCAACGTCAAACACAATGCGGGTATAGTCTGGCGAACGCCACAGCCGGACATCTTTAATATCAGCGGCAGAGACATCGACACTGAACAGGATACTGATGGCTGCCAATGCGACCAGCAGGATCTGAATGCTCCATGTTGATATTATTTTCCTGACTTGCGGCATATCGCTTCTCAAATTCCATGCAGATGTGCGGGCAATTCTATAAGTCTTTGGCCTATTTTCCTACCGGGCCCCGTATTTGACCGCCATAAAAGTCGGCGTCCGCTGTTTTCCGCCTGCAATTCGATCTGCAGGTCTGCCACAGGCAAAAAACCTTTGCCTTTCTCAGGCCATTCAATCAGACACAGGTTTCCGGCCTCAAAATAATCCCAGACACCAAGAAACTCAAGCTCTTCAGGATCGGCAAGGCGATAGAGATCAAAATGATAAATATTGCGCCCGGGGCTCTCATAAGGCTCAACCAGGGTATAAGTCGGGCTTTTGACCGGGCCATTATGTTTGTAGCCACGCATCAACCCGCGTACCAGGGTGGTTTTCCCAGCGCCCAGATCGCCGGACAAAAAGATTCTGCCACCGCTGGTATCGGGGTCGTTCTCCTTCGCATCCGCATCATGCTCAGGCTGCGTTGCCAATGCCAGCAAGCGTCCAAAGGCTTCGGTTGCCTGCTCATTGGCCAGATAAATCGATCCGCTCAGATTTGCTGATGTGTGCTGATCAGCGCTGGCACCGGTATTGTCGTTGGGGCTGCTATAAGGGCTGGAGCTCATCGGTCGCTGCTTTTGCTGGCTGATATCAGAGTAAATTTCTATGCTGCCTTTGCGTTCGTATTTAATTTATACGCGGGCTGTTTATCAATCCACTCAATTGAGTCAGCAGATCAGTTGCCAGCAGCCCACGCTGCCCTGCGGCTGACGCGGCCAGATCGGCGCTCTCTCCATGAACACAGACTCCGGCACGAAGACTGTCGGCAAGGCTGAGACCCTGCGCCGCAATCGCCGCTATGATACCGCTTAGTACGTCGCCCATGCCACCGCTGGCCATCCCCGGATTTCCCTCCGTACAGACATCAACGTGCTGCTGCCCGCCGGTTTCGTAGCACAGCAGGCTGCCAGCTCCCTTCAGCAGGCAGGCTCCACCCCACATCGCCTGCAACTGTCGCACTGCAGTAAAACGATCAGCCTCAATTTGCGCTGTTTCGCAGCCAAGCAAGCGCGCTGCCTCACCAGGATGAGGAGTAAAAATCCAGTTATCCCGGCGTTTAATGCTGCCAGCGTCTTCACTGAGCAGATTAAGCGCATCGGCATCAAGCACCAGCGCAGTGCGCCGGACATCGTGCCGCAGACCCTGTTGCAGTACTCTTTGCAGGAGCTGTCTTGACCATTTTGAGCGCCCTAACCCTGGACCGGCAAGGATCACATCTGCTCGATTCAGCAGGCCCTCGAAGCGCCTCATTTCCGCATGTTCAGGCTCAATATTGTCGATTCCATGCACCATCAACTCCGGACGTCTTGCCAGTGCTGAGCTGACATGAGCAGAGCGCGTAGCCAGACTGATGGTGCCGGCACCACTGCGGGCAGCGGACTCGGCAGCCATCAATGCGGCTCCGCCAAATCCCAGTTCACCACCGACTACCAGCACATGCCCGCAATCGCCTTTATGGGTATCTGCAGCTCTGGGTTTAAAAAGTGCCACGACGCTTTGTATATCGATACGTGTTGAGGAAGGCGTTAACGCCGACACATGATCAATATCAAGATTATGAAATACGATTTCACCGCAGCAGGCAGGTCCCTTCCCGGTAAACAGACCCTGCTTGAGCGCTACGAAAGTCACGGTCATGGTCGCGCGCACAGCATCCTGATGAATACTGCCAGTACTGCTGCATAAACCGGAAGGAACATCGAGTGCAACCACCGGCAGACTGCAGTGATTGATAGCCGCAACCGCCTCAGCGTAAACACTGCGCAGCGGCCCACTGAATCCGGTGCCCAGTAATGCATCCACCAGCACCGCCTCAGGTTTGCAACTGAGTGTTGCCTCGGTAAACGCCGCTGCCGAAAAGTCTGTAATGTGAATCCCTTTGGCCAGCGCCTGCTCTCTTGCCTGCAGCGCATCACCCTTGATCGCGTGTTCGTCGCCGCATTGCAGCACGCTTACGCGGATACCAGCAGCGCTGGCCAGCGCAGCCAACACGAAACCATCACCGCCATTATTTCCGGTCCCCGCCAGAATCAACAGGGTTCGACAAGCCTGCCAGTGTTGCAGAATGGCGTTGAACGCCACCCTGCCAGCAAGACTCATCAATTCAAATCCGGATATACCAGACGCAACTGCACGGCGGTCGAGCTCGCGCACCTGCGCTGCGGTATAAAGCTCTGTCGGCAATGTCATAAAAACCTCTTATTCCATTTGATGAATCAGCCGACGCACAAGGCGCAGGGAAGTTTCCAGGTCCTGAATAGCGAGCTCACTGGTATGCTCCAGCGCCCAGGGATCCTGAACGGTTCTCAGCGCGTTGTAGACCTGCTGACCCTGATCAGTAAGGATTACCAGTGGGGAACGTTGATGACGTGGATTAATCTGGTAGCACAGCAATCCGTCTTCTTTCATTACATTGGTGATTCGTTGTACGGCCTGCCGGGATTGACCCAGTGCCCGACCGATAGCAGGTACGGTTACTCCGCCATTGGCGAGTGCAATTACGCCGATCACTTTCCAGCGCGCACTGGTCAAGCCGACACCTTCAGCCATTTTATCGCCAGCAGCCTGCAGTAAGCCGCTCAATCTGAATACTGATAAAACCAGATCGAGAAAGAGTTTGCGTTTAGGAGAGTGCACCATGGTTTTCAGCGCGTCCCGCTTTGATATTGATTAACCGGTGATGGCCCGAAAGACAACCAGGTCTGATTACTTGATTGATACAGCCCCGGTTTTTCCCAGTCACACACACCCATTGGAAATATGTCGGCGAGTCGGCTTTTTTCTGCCGCACTGAACTCAACGGTGTAGTCATCCGGATCGATCGGCTTAAGTTCGCATTTCAGCACGTCATTACTGAGCGGCCCGCCTGCCACCAGGCGCAACCCTGCGTGCGGTGGATACAAAGAGTTGCACTGGCTGCCCTGACTGTTGTTACCCTCGGGCTTAAAGAGTGAAGCTCTGTCATAAACGGCTTTTTCAACAATCCTCTCCCCGGTTTCCGTGAAACAATCATCCTGCAGGTTTTCAGGTCTGGCCTGCACAATTTTTTGCAGCATATCAGTGTTCGATCGGTCAGCACGGATCGCCGCCAGCCACTGATCCATCAAGGCCAGATTTTCATCGGCCAGAGACAGCGATGCACTGTGGCGCCGGATGACATAGTTATCGGCATGACCATTGTCGCGCTCCAATCTGGCCCGCGTGGTAAACGAATAAACACTGGCGTGGAAATTTCCCTCGTGATCCAGATACGGCCGGTCATCAATCACCGGGACCCGTGACAGGCCTGCCAGACCATTAGTAACCCGCCCAGTTTCGTAAGCGATTCGGATTGCATCATCATGACCTTCCACCCGCTGCGTTATCGGCTTGAAGTCAATATCCCAGCCACCGATCTGCTGGTTCAAATCAAGAAATAAAGTGGCGTCGATCAGACCGGCATTGAGCGCCTGCAGACCATATTGCACGCCGACATTGTCATGCGGACTGATTGCAAAAGCACGCTCGCTGTTGATTTCATCAAATAGCTTTTCGCCAAAGACATTTTTCATACCATCGTAAATAGAGCACCTGACGCCATCAGGATTATTGAGGGCATCATATCGAGCTGCCACCGGGATCTCCGCTGAACAGCCATAAGGGGAGACCCGGTCAGGCCGTGAGCCGAGCGATTCATTACACAGATACCAGTTGGGCCAGCCTCCGATGCTGGCTTTTACGTCATCACTGAGCTGCCGTGCGGGGTCATTAACAAAGTTCCTGAGCAGCAGGCTGCACTCCTGGGAATCGGTCATATAGGTGATCGCATCGGAAAAGGTCATGCCAGGAATAATGCCGTCCAGAATGCCGGGGTAGGCACCGGCGATCAGCAGCTGCTGCATCGCACCACCCGAACCGCCATTGCCTATGGTGTAGCGCGGCTCGCCGTAATTCTCGATAAAATGCTCTTTCACCATCATCGCGGTCTCTGCGGAGATGACATCGTTGCAACCGCCCTGGGCGCCAACGTTCAAACTCGAAGAGGCGATCGCATAACCAAGCCCCAGCGCACTTTCGCGCAGCACGCCAGCGGTGCCAGCACCCTGAAAATAACCAGGCTCGCAACCACCCCCAAAGCTGTACAGCAGACGCTCGTTCCAGCCTTCGAAACTGCTTGTTGGTTTAAGCGGATCGTGCAATACCGCAATCTGATAAATCGCCCTGTTAATGGTGCCGGTTTCAATCCGGACGATAAAGGGCAGCTCGATGCCTTCGCTGTTGACTGTAGTCGCCAGGTCTGAGGGTCTGGCTGTTATATCAGCCAATGGCTGAAAGTTTTGTTCCACTTCAGTGCTGCGATAGACATAGTCGGTACGGGTGGGAAGCGTGCAGAATTCATCCAGCGGCGTATCGTCCAGGAATTCACCATTGCCAATCGCAAATCTTCTTTTATCGCCATTGCGGGACGGGCTCAGCTGATTAAGACAGAAGTAGGGCTGTTGATGAGGTCCGGAAATAACTGGTCCGGTGATCGGATAGTTAACCAGAGTCAGCTGTGCGGAATGGCTGCCTTCACTTATCTGCACTATGTTGCTGCCCTCATTCAAGCCCTTCAGCAAAGTGCGGTAGCCGTAAAGCTCAGGGAAAAGTTCGGTATCTATACTGCCGGTGTCGGTAAATACTGTTGGCACCACCGCACCATTGATGCTCAGGATCAGCGATTGTGAAGCAGGCACAGAAGTGGTTACCTGCACCAGGGCGTTGCCTCCGGTAACCAGATGGGGCTGGCCTGAAAGGACTTCCATACTCAGGTGGGTCGGCTCGGGCGGTCGGCAACCAGCGAGAGCAACGATGACTATCAGGGAGAAACATACCTGGGTATACCTGCTCATGGATACTCTCTTATTGTTGGTTTGCAGCATTATGCAGCGACCATTTGATTTACGATTATTTGATTTAAGAACTGCGCTGGGCCTGTCAAAGAATGTAGCGCGATTTTGCTGCCAGGCGCAAGTCAGCGCAGCTATCCGTGTAAGTAGCGCAGCTATCCGGGCTAACAACAGTTGAATTAAATTCTGGCATGCCACAAACTGAAGTTTTAGCGGATATCAGGCGCCACTTCCATGAACCGACACACACTGCGCAGCATTCTGTTCCTGACATTGTTAACCGCCGGTCAAAGTGTGTCCACGGTTTACGCCGACCCTGATCTGCAGGATCTGAACGGCGAGTTTGCGTTCGCGCGAGTCCAGTATGATAACTATTTCAGCGGCGGCTTCAGAGGCGGTTTTGGCGGGGGCTTTGGTGGTGGCACCTGGCAAACCGACTTCCCTGATGCAGACAGTAATTTTCTGCGTGGTGTTGCCCGGCTGACCAATGTTCGGGTGATGGCAGAACCCATAATCCTGCGTCTTGATGATCAGCAGATATTTGATTATCCCTTTTTGTATGCTCTGGAAATGGGCCGCAATGGCGGACCTTCCTTCAACCCCGATGAGATGGCAAATCTGCGCGAATACCTGTTGCGTGGGGGCTTCATGCTGATTGATGATTTCTGGGGGACCCAGCAATGGAATGCCTTTTACAGCTCATTTTCGCAGGTGTTCCCGGACCGGGAAATCGTTCAACTGCAGGCGGATCACGAAATCTTTCGCAGCTACTATGATATCGATGGCCCGCAGATGATCCCCGTGATTGGCAACCCGGATAACATTCCTGAGCAGGATGTTGATCATGCTACGAATCATGCGATTTTTGATGATTTTGGCAGGGTAATGGTGCTGATTAACTGGAACTCAGATATGGGCGATGGCTGGGAACATACCTATGATCCGGCTTATCCGACCCGCCATGCGAATCTTGCTTATCAACTGGGTATTAATTATCTGATCTACTCAATGACCCATTAAGCCACAGCCGATCCAGTTCTTAAACAAGTGCTTAAAGAACTGCTTTACAAAGATCACGCCTCATTGAAAAGCCGCACAATAATCCTGCTCGGCAGCAGCGGGCGTAAACCAGACATAATCGAAAGCTTCTGCGGCATAATTCATTTCCAGGTACATCTGCGGATCCATCATCGCCTCAGCAACTTCAAGAAATGCTACCGTCAGCAAGACATCAGCATTATCACTCAAGGCCTGCAGATATTTAGGCACACCCAGATCTTTGCGGACATGGTAGTTGCCGGCCACCAGCACCCGCACACCCGCTTGCGGAACCTGTGCGTTACCCAGTTCGTCACTGAGCAGACTGCGCGTCATCTGGTAGTCACGCGCCTGCTGGACGCGAACCATGGCAGCAAACTGACTGGCCGGCAGCATGCCGCAATGACTGGCATCAATCTCCTGCTCCAGCACCTGCAACTGCGCTGGCGTGAGCACCGTCGCCGCAGACTGATTCAGTGCGCCAGAATAGGCTTCCATCACATCAGACTGGCTGATGTTTGCTGCGCGAACCGCCACACCGGCCTGCAGTAATGTACTCAGCAGTGGTCCATAGAAATCCCAGTTCCAGCCCTCATCATCCCAGTCAAGTGCTTTCCTTATATCGGTACTTTCTGGGTTGACACCCGACAGAAGGTTTAGCTGTGCCTGGCGGGTATGATCAAGCATCTCAAAGCTGACCAGTGCGATATCCGGCTGTAACTGCGCCAGAAATTGCTGTCTCAAGCGGTGATGATCAGGATTGTCATGTTTCTCACCCAGCAACAGATAATCTGCGTGGCCGACTTCTTGCTGCAAGGTGGCGGCATCGATAAAACTCTGGTCACGGGCTCGCCAGATCTGGCCAGCAAGAGGATGTGCCTGCAACCGCGGGGACTGCCATTCGGAGGAGATTGACTGCAAACCAGAGACTGACTGTACACCGGATACTGATTGTGAACCGACGCACTGAGTCAGCGACAACAACAATAACAAGCCTGGGATAGAACGGTATTTCACGATTGCTGCAGGCGCTCGACAAATGCTTCGCTGTCGTTCGGAAAATCCTCACTGAGCAGGTGCGCATAGCCATATTCCGCCTCCGCCCAATGGTCTATTGGCAATTGCAGCGCCACCAGACCGCAGGTGGGGATATTCTCGATTGAGGAATTACTCATTTCGTTAGCGAAATCTGTCAACGCCGGATTATGAGCAACCACCAATGCCGTTGATATCGAATCGTCAAAACGACGGATCAGTTGCATGAGGCGCCCGCTGCTGGCCAGGTAGATCTGCGGCTCCATCTTGACCTTTTCAGGCTCCAGATTCAGCGCTGCCGCAACAATTTCTGCCGTAGTGCAGGTCCGCAGGGCCGGACTGCTGAGTATGGTACCGAGCACTTCGCTCTTTTTCTGCAGCAAAGTCTGCAGTCGGTTCGCCATTAGCCCAGCATCGCGGAAGCCGCTGGCATTCAGAGGTCGGTCGAAATCTCTCAGCTGCGGGCTGTCCCAGCTGGATTTTGCATGTCGGAGTAGGTACAGCGTCTTCATCAATGGTCAAACCTGATCAGAGAGCGGTGTTAACAGTTATACGCAGCATTTAAAGAAAAAGTTGACTAGTGTACACACATTCCTGTTGCCGTAAGGAACCTGGTTAACCTGCTGCGCCTGGTTCCAGCGGATGTGTTGAGATTATCTGGCTACCGCCCTTAACAACAGCTTAACAAAATAAAAGGGAAACCTTTGCAGGCCCCCCTCTTTTACCATGTCTTCATGCAGTGCTCTGTGCGCTGTCAGGGTGTAAAGCATGTTTTTTTAACACCCTCGATCGGCGCTTGCCAGGCCCCCGGTGCTCAGGCGCTGGCCACTTCCGCACGCACCTGTCGATCCATCTCTGCCATTGAAAAGTGAGCTGACTGCAGCGCGCTTTCCATCCAGGCCGAATGCCGGCTAATCTGATCCCCGATATAGAAGTGTCGGCCCTGCAATGAATTCTGCAGCATACTGTAAGCAGCCTCGGACTCTGGAGTCATCTGCCCCCAGCGTGCCGAGCATCCGAGCATATGGTCCATGCGATGCCAGGCAATAGTAATCCCTTTCTCTACCAGATTGCGATAGTGCGGATGGACCTTCTCTCCCTGCGCCAGCATTGCCTCAATGCGCTCCGCCTGGGTCATGCGGGTGAAGTGCATGCCGGTGCCATAGTCATATGCCGCCAGCACCACACCTTTGGCCTTATGAATACCATGGCTGGGATACCAGATCTGCCGTATAGGCTGGTTAGTCCAACTGATGCCACCATAAATATTTTCTTCCTCCCAGAAGCGTTCCTTTGCCTGAAAGGCGCCCTTGAAGGCAACGCCACGACGGATGAGTTTCATGGATTGGATATATTCGGCTGGAAAATTATTCTTAATGCCCGTCATTAAATGCGTCGGAATACAATTAAAGCAGTAATCAGCCTCGATCAGATGCTCCTGGCCATCCTGTGAATACACCACATCGACGCCACTGTCTTTGACAGTCACTGAACGCACCAGGGCACGGAGTTTCACTTTGTTGCCCAGCTCTCTGGCGAAAGCATAAGGGATTTTATCCATGCCGCCGACCGGGGTCATCAGAAGCGGCCCGGTTTCGCCCTCATTATCCCTTAGCACCTGGCGCATGGCATTGGTTTTGAGCAGATCCCTGATGTTAAGCATTTCCCGCTGCGGAGAGTGCAGACCCAGATAATCGATCTCAACGTTGCCGGCATAATCAACCCGGCCACTGCCGCTGAAGCGGTTGTTAACGTCGAGATCACCATAAGAGCGAATCAGCGCTATCATCTGTTCCGCTTCCTCATCAGTGAACGGCTGATCTATCTGTGCAGCATCAAAACCCTTTGCCATCAATTCCGCCATGAAACCACGGGTGCTGGTGGTCAGCTGGCCGTTGCGGATGGGCTTACCATCGAACATATTATCGTCCTGCACATAGGCAGTCTTATTCTCATTGATAAATATCTGCAACTCGACACCGAGCTCTTTGCAGTAATGCAAAGTATTGCTGTGCGTACTCGGGATTCGGGCAGCACCGGCATTGAAGTACATATGTGGCTCGTCATCGAACTCACAACGCTGGGGATTACCGATTTCGTCAATCAGCGTACCGGCGCGCACCGTGAAAATCCGACCTCCAGGCCGATGCGATGCTTCCAGGACAGTGCAGTCGTAACCGGCTTTGGTAAGTTCGTAGGCGACCGCCAGGCCTGACAGACCAGCGCCAAGGATGACCACTTTGCGTTTATCCGCATTCAAATGTAACAGGTTCGGTGTGCCGGCCATTGCGACGGCGGGCATGATACCCAAGGCAGCGCCGACTCTAAGGACTGCAGCCGTGCCACTGCTGGCGGCTATTAGATTCAGAAACTCTCTGCGTGTTACTGGTTTGGACACTTGCGGGACTCCTTGGCTACTTGTTAAAACTTTATTTGAAGGCTAAACCGAGCGAGCTGGAAAGTCCTCCCAAAATCATTCCGAAAACCTACTAATTATCCAGGCTCCCGCGCAAACAGTGACTTCTCGACACTGACCGTAAACTTGACCCCGGGGCAAATCCAGGCTCTACTTGACGCCATCGTCACCTGTCAGGCACGGCTGGCTGTGAACCAGAACGAACCTATTTTTGTGGTATACGCTGTGAGCAATGACCGGGCAAGCAAGATTAAAATTGGCGACTGGGAAGTTTCCCGCGCAACCTGCACCCTGCACAAAGGTGAGGTTGAGGTAAAAATCACGCCACGCAGCATGGACGTGCTGAATTATCTGGCTGAAAATGGCGGCATGGTGATCAGCCCGGATGAGCTGCTGGGTCATTTCTGGCAGGGCTCTGTTACTTCCGACCATGCTGTTCATAAAGCCGTTGCAGAATTACGCAGCGCACTTGGTGATGACGCCCACAACGCCACTTATATTAAAACCTTCCCTAAGCGTGGCTACGCATTAATCGCGCAAATCGGCACCCTCAATGCGGCCGACCTTAAGCCTTATGCCTCGATTCTGCCTTCCCGACGCATGCGCGACCTGCGTACCAGCTTTGCAGTGTTTGCTGCTGTTATTGCAGCACTGCTGGTGATATTCGCCCGTACACCTGCGACCACGCAAACCCCTCAGGTCGCTCAGTTGGCGGTACTGCCCTTTATCAATAGAGAGCTGGACACCGACAACCAGTTTCTGGCGGATGGGCTCAGAGAATCGTTAATTCACGGGCTGTCCAAACTGAGCAATCTGCAGGTGTTGTCGCCTGAAGACTCCGTGAACTATCCCCGCAACCGAAAGACCAGTGGTGTCGTCCAGAGCGACGCGGATCACGTACTACAAGGCAGCGTGCAGACGGCAGACGGACGCTTGCGCGTAACCGTGCAACTGGTGCGGGTTCAGGATGGGTCACACCAGTATTCTGACCAGTTCGATCTGCCCTTGAATAACCTCTTTGGAGTTCAGGATGAAATCGTCTCCAACGTAGTCAGAGCGCTTAGTATTCATCTGGACGAACGTGAACGTTCACAGATGCTGGATTGGGGAACGACCAACGCTATCGCCTATGAAAGTTTTATACGCGGCGAATTTTACAATAACCAGTTCAGCCCCAGGGACTGGCAACGCGCTATTGATTATCACCTGGCTGCCGTTGACCTGGACCCGACCTTCCTGAATGCCTGGCACGGTGCCGCAACAGCTGCAAATAATCTTGCGGTGTACAGCAGTGCCGAGCGAATCCAAGAGCTGAGCACCCTGATAACCTCGATCCACGACCAGGTGTCCCGCCTGGTCGAACCTGAGAGTGAGCTGCTCAGCTCGCTGCGGGAAATACGTCTGCGCATGAGCGGAGACAACCAGCTTGAGCAGGAAAAGATGCTGCGGGCACAGATCATGTCCGGAACTCCACCAGATTTTGCTATCGCCCACTATGCGCTGTTCCTGATCGGAGCACGGCTTTACGATGAGGCCGCACAGTTGCTTGAACGTGCTGCCGAAGTTGGGCCCTTCCAGATATCTCCCGATGAAGTTTGGAGCTATCTAAACTCAATAGAACCACCAGAGCGGATTGTGGTCAGCCGGAAGCTGCAGTTGCTGCAACGTCCCTATCACGTCGCGTTTCTGGGCACAGTAGCTACCCACCTGGCGTGGCTTGGAGACTTTGAACAGGCCAGCATCTACCTGGAAAGACAGCGTCTGATTGATCAGGATGAGATACTGGTGCATCTGTCGGATCTGACTATTGCTTTCCTGAACGGTAGCCTGCGCCCCGACAGCCCGGATTTGCAGGCGTTTTATCGCAGTGGCGAAGACTACTACTATAATAATGGCGTGCTGAGTTTCATGCTTGGTGACGTTGATAAAGGCGTGCATTACTGGAGCAAACTGAGAGCTGTGCAATTACGCCGATTATTCAATGTTGCGCATTCCTCGGAGAAATACTTTGCCAGTAATGTGCTCGAAGACCCTCGCTACCACGCTGCCCTGGAACAACTGGGTGCAGGCATAAGCTGGCAGCGTCGGCTTATGGAAGGTGTTATCGACATGGAGGCAGTACTGGATGTCAAACTCAGCGATCAGGCTCGGGAGGCTTATGAGAATCAAACATTTATGACTCGCAACAACCTGTGGTCAGAAGATGAATGGGCGGCCATAGCACAAAAACGATTAAAAATCCCTGCTCAATGATACCGTCCGGCATCGCGTTCACGACTCTTGAGCAGGCCATTTGAGCACAACTTCGCCCCTTCATAACCTTCTTTGCAATCTTGTCGTGATACGGGAACCTCTCCGCAATCCGCGATATTCATCAGGCACGAGAGTTTAAGAAGGAAATCAGAATGTTTTTAGGAGGACTTTCCGGGAACTTGCGCACGATAATCTGAGCGGTATTCCGGCACGTGGCTTCATTCTGACGAATCTGCTGTACGCCCGACTACAAAAGCCCACTTTCACAACGAAATGACGAAAACCAAGGGACACCCGATATGAATACAAAACACACTCTATTGACTCGATCATCGCTGGTCGCCTTACTGGGCGCAGTAGCTGTGATCCCAGCTGCCCCACTGGTGTTCGCTCAGCCAGCAGCCGAGATCGAAGAAGTAGTGGTCACCGGTTCACGCCGCGCGCCACGCACAGCGCTTGATTCAGCAGCGCCGGTTGATGTTTTCTCCGCAAGCGATTTCCAGGACCAGGGCACTGCAGACATGAATGACCTGCTGCGAAACCTGATCCCTTCGTTCAACGTGGACGTACAAGACATCAACGACTCTAACAGCCTGGTGCGACCAGCCACCCTGCGCGGCCTGCCGGCTGATGACACGCTGGTACTGGTAAATGGAAAGCGTCGTCATCGCTCTGCTGCTGTGCAGTTCGGTCGTCAAGGGACACATTTCCCTGATATCGCTCAGGTACCACCAATCGCTCTGCGCCAGGTTGAAGTACTGCGCGATGGCGCATCGGCTCAATACGGCTCGGATGCAATCGCCGGCGTAATCAACTTTATTCTTAAAGACAGCCGTGAAGGCATCTCCTTTGAAACCAAAACCGGCTACTTGACTGAAACCGGTGACGGCCAGCTTAACTATATGGCCGGTAACATAGGCCTGCCGCTGGGTGATTCAGGATTTGCCAGCATCAGCTTCGACTCCACCAATCAGAAACGCAGCGACCGCAGCATACAGCGTGCCGACGCACAGGGCTTGATCGACAGAGGAAATAATGCCGTTCGCGTCAACGCACAGCATCAGGGCCTGGCTGATACGGAAATGGTTAACCTGTTCCTTAATGCCGGTATCGATCTGGGCGCCAGTCAGTCTGTTTACTCCTTCGGCGGCTACAGTGAAAAAGAGGTGGAACTGGGCTTTTTCTTCCGTAATCCGGAAAACCGGAACGGCGTATTTACCCGCGGGTCCAACCAGCTGTTCGCAGACCTGACCAGTAATGGCAGCGGCAATTGCCCAACTATTGCACGAGGCCGTAACCCGGTGACTGGTGTTACCAGTTCATTGGCGGCACGCGATGCCAGCGCGGCCAACCCAAATTGCTTCTCGTTCGCCGAACGGTTCCCGGGCGGCTACACGCCAATGTTCGGCGGTGAAGTAACAGATTTTTCGAATGTCACTGGTATCAAAGGTGAGCTGTCTGATGGCACCTTCTATGATGTCAGCGTCGGCAATGGCTTCTCTGAAATTACTTACCTGCTGTGGAACACCACGAATCCTTCAATGGGTCCGGATTCTCCCACCAGCTTTGAACCGGGCATCTACACGACAATCGAAAACAACTTCAATATCGATCTGTCCAAAGGATTCGATGTAGGCCTGTATTCTCAGTTGAACCTTGCCTATGGTCTTGAGTGGCGTCGTGAAGTATTCAAGGTTAACTCTGAAGACCAGAATTCCTACCGCATTGGTCCTTATGCCGATCAGGGTTATGGCGTGGGATCTGATGGCTTCCAGGGCTTCGGCCCGGATCAGCAGGGTACCTGGGATAGAAAGAACTACGGCCTCTATGTCGACCTGGAAGCTGATGTTACTGAACGACTGCTGCTTGGTGCCGCGCTGCGCTATGAGGATTTCTACAACACCTTCGGCGACACCACCAATGGCAAGCTGACTGCACGTTATAAGATCACTGACAGCATGAACCTTCGCAGTACGGTCAGCACCGGCTTCCGCGCCCCTTCACCAGGCCAGGCAAATATCTCCAACATCAGCACGGGTACTGTGAACAGTATCCCTGTGACCCAGGGTCAGATCCCGCCCACCAACCCAATTTCACAATTGTTTGGTGGCGAAGAGCTGACTCCTGAGAAGGCTCGTAACTTCAGTATTGGTCTGACCACCGAAATTGGCGGACTCGACCTGTCAATCGACTATTATCGAATCGAGCTCAAAGATCGCATTCTGAACTCTGCCACCTTCGATATTACACCCGCAATTGCACAGCAACTGGAAGATTCCGGCATTTCCGGTGCCAGAAGCATTGTGTCCTTCAACTACTACACCAACGACATGGAAACAACTAACGAGGGTGTAGAGGTTGTTGGATCATGGGCGATGGATTGGGAAGACTATGGTCGCACAGACTTCCAGGCATCATGGGCCTGGTCAAGTCAGTCACTGGATAAGTTTTCTCCAGGTTTGTTGACCCGCTCCACTATCGCTGATCTGGAAGATGGGATTCCCGCTAACCGTGGTAACTTCCGCGCCAACCATACCTACAACCAGTGGCGCTTCACGCTGCAGGCAAATTACTACGATGAATACTTCGTAGTGCCCAGCAATGCCGACCAGAGCCGTGATTACTGGGTTGACTCAACAGTGATTTTCGGTGGCGAAGCCGCTTATACCTACCGTGATCGCTACACGTTCATAGTTGGTGCTGACAATATTTTCAACGAATTGCCTGAGAAAATCAGGCCTGTTAATATTAACTCCGGCACCAGCAACAAGTACGTGACCAGCGGTGCATTCAGCCCGAACGGTGCATTCGTGTATGCCCGATTCAGAATGGATATTTAAGCCTTAACCGGCTTGATAAACCGAACCAGCACAGGGGGCCGCACACGCGGCTCCCTGCGTTTAGTCAGGAGAGCAATTTAAATGAAGCAACTCAAGACCATGTTAACCATGGTTGTTTTAGCAGCTGCAGTTGGACACGGAGCTTATGCTGCCGTGGAAAAAACCGAGATGGATGATCGATTCTGCATGACCTGTCACGGTGTTGATGGAATTGGCAATGAAGGCATTCAGGCCCCACGCCTGGCAGGAATGGAGCCGTGGTATCTGAAAAGACAACTGGAACATTTCCGCGACGGAATCCGTGGTACACATCCTGAAGACCTGGAGGGCATGGAAATGCAGCCTATGGCAGCAATCCTTACCGACAGCAGCATTGCAGATATTGTTGAATGGGTCGGCAGCTGGGACTACCAACCGGCTGAGCCAACACTGACCGGTGATATCAACAAAGGCCGCAGCCTCTATCAGACTTGTGTTTCGTGTCATGGCGATCAGGCTCAGGGCATTCAGGCTATGAATGCGCCAGCTCTGCAAGGCCAGAATGACTGGTACCTGGTCACTCAACTGAAGAACTTTAAAGCCGGATATCGAGGGGCGCACCCCGAGGACAGTTATGGCATGCAGATGCGCGCGATGAGTGCGATGCTGCCTGACGAACAGGCCATTATCGATGTGGTCAGTTACATTAATACGTTAGGCAGGTAAGCTGAGCGCTGCTTATATCTGCTTTCAACCTTTTTCAACAAACCAGGATAATTGCTATGAATAGAACAATGAAACTGCTCGCCACCCTGTTGACACTGATCCTTACCCCTGCAGTATTCGCTGCTGAAATTGAGCGCCAGGGCGAAGGTCGACTATTTTTCACCACCATCACTATCCCCGCTAATGCGGAAACACTGTATGTCAGCGGCAGTGGCGCCTCTCAGTTGGAAGATGGCAGCTGGGGCGACACCGAACAACAGACAACCAATACCTTTGAGAAATTCAAAGTGACTCTGGAAGACGCGGGCTGGTCCATGTCAGATATCGTGCAGGTTCGCGTGTTTGGCGTTGCCGGCGAAGGTAAATTTGATTTCGCAGCATTCAATCAGGCGTATTCTAAGTTCTTTGGTACTGAAGAGAATCCTCAGAAACCAGTTCGTTCGGTAGTTGAAGTGGCTGCGATGGTGGTTGATGGCTGGCTGCTGGAAATCGAGATCCGCGCAGCACGGGTAAAATAATCAGCTTCATCGTGTCCGCATTGATCTGCCGACACTTCCCACACCCGGCTCCTGGCGTATCGGGTAATGCCCGATGCGCCGGTGCGTATCAGCCTTTCAGCGTCCCTCATCCTATCCTTGAAGCTGGCACAGACTTAGTCCGAATATACCTTCTAGAATGCGTCGCATCTTAAACACTTCGTTAGATTCAGAAATTCTCTGCGTGTTACTGGTTTGGACACTTGCGGGACTCCTCGACTACCTGATCCATCGGACATGTCGCTTAGTGCCAAGCGCAAGCTGCACTGTGCCGAACGGCAAAGTTTCTCACCGGCCTCATGGTGCAAATTTTTCTCTAAAAATTCCGCGAAGAGAAGTTGGATTCTCTTCTGGAACGAATCACTTTGAGCTTGACAGGATGGGGTTTTGAGAATAAAAATTTTACCCATTTGATTTTCCCTGTTCTTGTTTACCATCTGTCGGTCTAGTTCGGAACACGAAGTCCGCTTTATACGGTGTAGCAAAGGACTCGCGGTATGCTATTCTGCGGTCGTTAGATGGAACCCGGTGTTTTCAAAACAAACAAGTTAATGAAATTCAAAGGACTCTTTCAATGATGAAAAAACCCACACAATTCAAACGATCCACGCTTTCAGTTCTAGTGGGAACGCTGCTTGCGATACCCACTGTTCAAGTAGTTTATGCCCAGCCTGCGGCTACCGAAATCGAAGAAGTCACGGTAATAGGTTCACGTGCCCCTGGCCGAACAGCTACCCAGTCTTCAGTCCCTGTTGATGTGCTTGATGGCCTGGAGTTGCAGGCGCAAGGGACCTCTGACATGGACGACCTGCTCAGAAACCTGATACCTTCCTATAATGTGCAGCGTCTGCCTATCAGTGATGCAGCCAGTATTACCCGCCCGGCAAACCTGCGTGGCTTGCCGCCGGACAACACTCTTATTCTAGTCAACGGCAAACGCTGGCATCGTGGTGCGGTTATTGCCGAGCTGGGTGGATCACTGGCAGCAGGTTCGCAAGGGCCCGATCTGGCTTCCATCCCAGCCATTGCTCTGAAACGAGTCGAAGTATTGCGTGATGGTGCCGCCGCTCAGTATGGTTCTGATGCGATTGCGGGCGTGATCAACTTTCAATTGAAAGATGCCAGTGATGGTATGAGCTTCGAGGCCAAATGGGGCGAAACCCGTGAAGGCGATGGCGCCGTGATGCAATTTGCCAGCAACGTCGGTCTGCCTCTGGGCCCCAATGGCTTTGCCAATCTGTCCCTGCAGTGGAAAGACTCAGAGGCCACCAGTCGAACCGTACAGCGTAACGATGCAGCAGGTCTGATCGCAACAGGTAATACGGCGGTGGCCAATCCAGCACAGATTTGGGGTTCACCCGAATTGAAAGATGATTGGGCCTTCTTTGTGAACTCCGGCATTGAGCTTACTCCCAATCAAACGCTGTATGCCTTCGGTCATTATGCAACGCGGGAACAGAGCAACGGCTTTTTCTACCGCAACCCGAACAACCGCTCTACAGTATTCACCGGCGGCTCTCTGCTGCGTGCCATCATGGACACCAATTTGGTTGGACAAACCGGTAAGACTTCCAACTGCCCGGCAATAACATCTCCGGGTGGCAGTGTAAATGGCACGTTCAACCCGGCCTCGCTGCCCGCGAACTGTTTCTCGTTTAACAGCCAGTTCCCAGGTGGGTTCACACCTACTTTTGGTGCCGAGCTTGAAGACATCAGCGGCACTGTAGGTCTGAGAGGCGAGTTTGCCAACGGCATGCAATACGATTTCAGTGCCAAACTGGCTCAGAATGACGTTGGATTTTTCCTGGATGACACGATCAATCCGTCACTGGGACCGCGCAGTCCCACCTCGTTCGAACTAGGCAAATACCTTCAAACTGAGCAGAACTACAATGCTGAATTCAGCTATCCCGTTGCCGTTTCTGCTTTTGCGTCGCCACTAAACGTTGCCTTTGGGTTGGAGTATCGCGTCGAAACCTTTGAAATCCGGCAAGGCGAAGAAGCATCATGGATTGATGGCCCGTACGCCTACCAGGGAACCAACTTCTACTCGAACGGCACCACGCGTATGGTTCCGATGGGTACCGGTGCCAATGGATTTGCTGGTTTTGGTCCAACACAGGTGGGGGTGTTCGACCGTGCCAACTATGCGGCCTATGTTGATCTGGAAGCCGACATCAATGATAACTGGACTGCCGGCGTTGCCATGCGGTTTGAGGATTTTGACGATTTTGGGACCACCAGCAACGGTAAAATCTCATCGCGCTATGAGTTCAGTGAGGATTTCGCGGTGCGCGGCTCATACAGCACAGGCTTCCGTGCGCCAACACCCGGACAATCAAATGTCACTAAAGTTTCAACACGTACGGTAGATGGCGTGTTGCAACAGGCCGGTCAGATTCCTCCGACCAATCCGATTGCTGTCGCTTTGGGTGGCAAGCCACTGGGACCGGAAGATTCAACGGGTTGGACGCTGGGTTTTGTCTGGCAGGCACTCGATGGCCTTACAGTTACTGCTGACTACTTCAATATAGAAGTAACAGACCGGATTTCCAACACCGGCCTGATCCCCATTAACGCGACTCTGCGTGCACAACTGGTAGCATTGGGCGTGGCGGGCGCTCAGGATCTGGAAAGTGTGGATTTTTACGTTAATGACTTTGATACCACAACCAAAGGAATTGATATTGTAGCCACATACTCTTATGACTGGGGCAACGCAGGCCGTTCCAATGTCTCACTGGCGTTTAACCGGACAGAAACCGACCTGGACAAGGCCAGTAAGATTATTTCCCGTAATCGCAGGATTGATCTGGAGAACTTCAACCCGCGAGACAGAGTGGTAGCATCTTTAAACCATTCATTTAGCGACAATCTGGGCTTTCTGTTGCGCGCGAGTTACTACGATGATTGGGTATCCGCCAACTTGAACAGCAACCCAGTCAGTGTCATTTGCAGCACAGCCCCTGCGAATGGAGATCGCTGCTACGATGGCGCTGTTATTTACGATGCAGAAGTGTCCTACACATTGAACGACCGGTATACGTTCGCTCTGGGCGCCCAAAACCTGTTCGACGAGTTTCCAGACAAGGATCCCAATCGACTGGCCTCCGGCAACGGCGGCAACCTCTACACAACCACTTCCCCGTGGGGAATGGACGGTGGTTTCTGGTACCTGCGCATGAATGCCAATTTTAATTGATTGAAATGCATGCATGTTTGAATAGCCGTTTCTGACCAGCTGGAAACAGACGAACAGAAACGGCTACCACGGGAACATTAACGGGGGGAACTGTGCAAACGGTTCCCTTTGTTTCTTTAGGAGATTTATCCGTATGAACCGGCTCAGAATCATGGCTGGCATGATTGCATTGGCAGCAGCACAGGCAGCCATTGCCAGCACTGCCGTAGAAACAGTAGAGATGGATGATCGATTCTGCATGACCTGTCACGGTGTTGATGGCATCGGCAATGAAGGCATCCAGGCCCCACGCCTGGCAGGAATGGAGCCGTGGTATCTGAAAAGACAACTGGAACATTTCCGCGACGGAATCCGTGGTACACATCCTGAAGACCTGGAGGGCATGGAAATGCAGCCTATGGCAGCAATCCTTACCGACAGCAGCATTGCAGATATTGTTGAATGGGTCGGCAGCTGGGACTACCAACCGGCTGAGCCAACACTGACCGGTGATATCAACAAAGGCCGCAGCCTCTATCAGACTTGTGTTTCGTGTCATGGCGATCAGGCTCAGGGCATTCAGGCTATGAATGCGCCAGCTCTGCAAGGCCAGAATGACTGGTACCTGGTCACTCAACTGAAGAACTTTAAAGCCGGATATCGAGGGGCGCACCCCGAGGACAGTTATGGCATGCAGATGCGCGCGATGAGTGCGATGCTGCCTGACGAACAGGCCATTATCGATGTGGTCAGTTACATTAATACGTTAGGCAGGTAAGCTGAGCGCTGCTTATATCTGCTTTCAACCTTTTTCAACAAACCAGGATAATTGCTATGAATAGAACAATGAAACTGCTCGCCACCCTGTTGACACTGATCCTTACCCCTGCAGTATTCGCTGCTGAAATTGAGCGCCAGGGCGAAGGTCGACTATTTTTCACCACCATCACTATCCCCGCTAATGCGGAAACACTGTATGTCAGCGGCAGTGGCGCCTCTCAGTTGGAAGATGGCAGCTGGGGCGACACCGAACAACAGACAACCAATACCTTTGAGAAATTCAAAGTGACTCTGGAAGACGCGGGCTGGTCCATGTCAGATATCGTGCAGGTTCGCGTGTTTGGCGTTGCCGGCGAAGGTAAATTTGATTTCGCAGCATTCAATCAGGCGTATTCTAAGTTCTTTGGTACTGAAGAGAATCCTCAGAAACCAGTTCGTTCGGTAGTTGAAGTGGCTGCGATGGTGGTTGATGGCTGGCTGCTGGAAATCGAGATCCGCGCAGCACGGGTAAAATAATCAGCTTCATCGTGTCCGCATTGATCTGCCGACACTTCCCACACCCGGCTCCTGGCGTATCGGGTAATGCCCGATGCGCCGGTGTGTATCAGACTTTCAGCGTCCCTCATCTTCTTCCTGAGACATAGACTTAATCAGAAACTCCCTGGTAGAATGCGTGGCATCTTGATACAACTAAAAAAACAGGTTCCCGATGCTCAGGAAATTATCTCTCTCCGCACTTGTTCTGCTTTTCTGTCAGGCTGTAACTGCGCAGGACCCGTATAAATTTTCCTCTCAACTTGAACTTGGCGCGATATTTACCTCTGGTAACACTGAAGACGAGAACGTCAAATTCAAGGGCAGTGTTTCTGCACTAAAAGGCAACTGGGAACACAATCTATCGATGGATGGCTTTCGCTCCTCCAAGCAGAAGGAGCTCGCTGCACAACGTTTATATACTGTCGCCAGCTCTACCTATACCTTCAGCGAAGATAATTTTATTTTAAGCCGGGCCGCTCACGAAGATGATCGTTTCAGTGGTTTTGACAGCCAGTCTGATATTTCAGTCAGTTATGGTCAGCTGCTGCTGCGCAATCGTGTTGGTATGAGCCTCAATTATACCGTGGGTGCCGGGGTACGAAATTCACGCTCGCCGGAAGAGAACTTCAGCGAAGGTATCGTCCGACTTGCCACTAACTATTCCGGGGATATTTCGGATTTTGAATTTTGCTTTATGCAGCACGGTCAAAGGAACTTCCCAACATGAAATATCAGGCACCCTCAAGCATTGCTGATGCCGTTCGTTTACTAACCGGAACGGAAACACAGATACGTATTCTGGCCGGAGGCACCGATCTGATTCCACAGATGCAGGCGCGCCGCGTAGTTCCCGAATTGATCATCGATATCAAAAAAATTCCAGAAACCCGCACCATCCTTCGTCAGCACGGCAGCTATATTATCGGCGCGGCGGTCAGCGGCGCTGAACTCAGCGAACACCAAGATTTAAAACATGACTGGCCCGGTGTCGTCGAAGCGTTTGATCTGATCGGTTCAACCCAGATTCAGGGTCGTGCCACTCTGGGCGGCAATCTCTGTAACGCCTCGCCTGCCGCAGATTCGGTGCCTGCATTGATTGCTGCAAACTGCCGCTGTCTTATCGCCGGACCTCAGGGCGAACGCGACGCAGCAGTTGAGGATATTGTGATCTCGCCCGGCCGCACGTCTCTGCAGAAAGGCGAATTTATTGTGAGCTTTACGCTGCCAGCCCTCCCGGCCCGCAGTGCTGATGCTTATCTGCGGCTGATTCCCCGCACTGAAATGGACATCGCTGTTGTGGGAGTCGGCGTTTTTCTTGGCCTTGATGAACAGGGTCAGTGTCAGCTGGCACGGGTAGCATTAGGTGCGGTAGCGCCTGCAGTAGTTCTGGCGAAGGAAGCCTCCGGCCTGCTTATTGGAACCCGTCTGGATGCTGGCACTCTGAAACGTTTTGCTGCTGCAATCAAAGCCGCCTGCCGCCCCATTAATGATAAACGTGGCACCATTGAATATCGTATGGAGGTTGCCTCAGTGCTGGCAGTCAGAGCCGCCACCATCGCCTGGCAGCGTGCCAGTAACAGACCTGCGGGAGATTCCCTGTGAAACTTCACATCAATGCCTTCGTAAATGACGAACCCGTGGAATACCTCTGCGATCCTGAGGATACCCTGCTGGATATCCTGCGCGATGAACTGCATCTGACCGGCACCAAAGAAGGCTGCGGTTCTGGCGATTGCGGCGCCTGCAGTGTAATGCTTGACAACCGTCTGGTGTGCTCCTGCCTGGTGCTGGGTTGCGAGATCGAAGGCCGCTCAGTTGACACCATTGAAGGCATGGCCTTTGCCGATAAACTGCATCCTCTGCAGCAGAAATTTTTGGAAAATGCGGCACTGCAATGCGGTATCTGTACGCCAGGTTTTCTGATCGCAGCCAGAGCTCTGCTCGATATAAACCCGGACCCCTCAGAATCAGAGGTGCGCTATTGGCTGGCAGGTAATCTGTGCCGCTGCACCGGCTATGACAAAATCATTCAGTCTGTTCTTGATGTGGCAGCAGCGGGACGGGAGAACTCATGAGCACCTCAGATAATTTTAAATGGGTTGGCAGCAGGCCCATTCGTCCGGATGGTGTCGACAAGGTTACTGGCCGAGCCAGTTTTGCTGCCGATTTTTCTCTGCCCGGCACGCTTCATGGTTTGATTCTGCGCAGCCCCTATGCCCATGCCCGCATCCTCAGCATGGATTTCAGCAAAGCACTGGCAATCCCTGGTGTGAAAGCTATTGTGTGTGCTAAGGATATGCCTGTCATAGCCGCAGAAGCTGCCCTCGTGGGCGGGCAGCCTCCTGATTTCTGCGACATGTCTGAGAATTTAATGGCTCGTGACAAAGTTCTTTACGAAGGACATGCCATTGCTGCCGTAGCCGCGACCAGCAAAAAGATTGCACGACAAGCGTTGGATACCATCGCTGTTGAGTACCAGGTTCTGCCGCATGTCACCGATGTGCAAAGTGCAATGGAGCCAAACGCGCCTTTATTGAGCGATAAACGCTATACCCAGGGTATCGAACCCCGGCCCAGAAAACCTTCCAATATCGCCAGCCGTTATGAGCAGATTCTAGGTGATCCCGTGCAGGGTTTTGCTGAAGCCGAAGTGACGGTCAGTGAAGAGTTCACCACTCAGCCCGTTCATCAGGGTTATATCGAATTGCATGCCTGTACCGCACAGATTGGTGCTGACGGCCAGGCGCAGATCTGGTGCAGCAGTCAGGGGCAGTTCATGATCCGGGCATACTGCGCAAAGCTGCTGAACATGGACATCTCGCAGATCCGTGTCATTCCGATGGAGATCGGTGGCGGTTTTGGCGGTAAAACCACGGTTTACCTTGAGCCCATCGCGCTGCTGCTGGCCCGCAAAAGCGGTCGACCGGTAAAAATGCAGATGACCCGGCAGGAAGTATTTACCAGCACCGGACCGGCATCAGGTTCCTACATCACCATGAAGCTGGGCGCCCGCAAGGACGGCACCATCACCGCCGTTGAAGGAATTCTGTGCTACCAGGCCGGCGCCTACCCAGGCTCACCGGTGCGCCTGGGCTGCATGACCGCATTCGCGCCTTATGATATTCCCAACAGCAAACTGATCGGTTACGACGTGGTGGTAAATCGCCCGAAAAGTGCAGCCTATCGAGCACCAGGCGCACCGATGGCATCGTTTGCTGCCGAGAGCCTGATCGACATGCTGGCTGCAAAGCTGGGCATGTGTCCGCTGGAGCTGCGTTTGAAAAATGCCGCTAAAATGGGAACACAGGCACCTTATGGACCGAAGTTTCGCGAGATTGGTTATGTTGAAACACTGGAAGCTGCCCGTCGGCATCCGCATTATTCGGCGCCTCTCGGTCCCAATCAGGGACGTGGTATCGCCTCTGGTTTCTGGTTCAATATCGGCGGCCAGTCCAGCGCTTCAGTCAATATCAATGAGGACGGCACGGCGGTCGTCACCACCGGCAATCCGGATATTGGTGGCTCGCGCGCATCAATGGCCATAATGGCCGCTGAGGTGCTGGGCATCGATTACAAAAAAGTAACACCGGTTATCGCGGATACCAGCTCCACCGCTTACAGCGATCTGACCGGCGGCAGCCGCGTTACTTTCGCCGTCGGCATGGCCGTGGTAGAGGCGGCGCGCGATGTGGTAGCCCAACTGACAACCCGTGCAGCGTCCTTATGGGATGTACCGGTTGAGGAAGTAAGCTGGTTAGACGGTCATGCTCTCGCCCGGGTTCAAGGTCAGGCACAGCAAATGAGTCTGCAGGCTATTGCGGCGGAATCCGCCAGAACCGGCGGGCCCATCGCCGGCAATGCCAATATCAATGCCCAGGGGGCAGGGCCTGGCTTCGGCACCCATATCTGCGATGTCGAAGTAGATCCGGAAACAGGACGGGTCACGGTACTGCGTTATACCGCCATTCAGGATGTCGGTAAGGCGATTCACCCAGCCTATGTTGAAGGGCAGTTACAGGGCGGTGCCGTGCAAGGTATCGGCTGGGCCTTGAACGAAGAATATATCTATGATGAGTCCGGGAATATGTCAAATCAGGGCTTCCTGGATTATCGCATGCCGGTAGCATCGGATCTGCCGATGATTGACACGGTGCTGGTTGAGGTGCCAAATCCCAGACATCCTTTCGGTGTTCGTGGCGTTGGCGAAGTCCCAATCATTGCCCCACTCGGCGCAGTGGCTAATGCGGTTGCCAGAGCCAGCGGCGTGCGGGTTTTTGATCTGCCAATTTCTCCACCTCGCCTGCTGGCTGCTATAAGGAAGAAACAGGTGCGCTGATGGCCAGAGTGATTTTCAGTGGAGAATTGAGCAGGCTTGCCGGTGTGCAGCAAATTGATATTGATGCGGTTGATGTGCGGGCATTACTGCGCCAGCTTGAGCGCAGCTACCCAGCTCTGCAAGGCAGGTTATCTGATCGGCTGGCCATTGCGATTGATGGTGAGATTATCAGCTCACCTCTGCTGGAGCCGCTGAGCAGGGACAGCGAAGTGCATTTTATTCCTGCCATTGAGGCCGGTTGAGCAGCGACCTTCGGATCTACCAGGCCACTACACAAATTTGAAATTGCTGAAATAACGCCAGGCCATCCTGGACCTTCCCAGCAGGAACCTGGTGTGTGGCGGGAAACTACAGATTCACCTGCCACAGCACCTTGCGGCAACTGCGGCAGGAACCATCAAATCTGTTTATTGACGAACAGCACTTGCAGGAATTGCACCGAAATCTGTATCAAAACTTCCGCTGAACGCATCCACTCCCATAACGCCATTAAAAACCAGAGTCAGGACCTGGCCTTGTGCATCAATAGTCGTTTGAAAACTAAGAGCGTCATCGACAAGTACCAGATTTTCCAGCGGAGCTGAACCCAGATCATCAGAGGTCATTTCGCCAGTAAGATCAGGATTTACGTTCAGATTCAGAGCCATTTCACCAACCGGTGATGAAATTGTCAGCAACCATGCGCCAATCAATGGGTTTGGTGGCTCGGTTGCTGCGCACGCACCAAGAACCAGTGACAGCGCCAGCATCAGCAAGCCGGATTTCAGTTTAATCATGATTTCTCCCTTCCTTTATAGTATTTAAACGTACGAGTAATTTGAAAACGCACGCTATCTTTCCCGGTAATAGTCATCGAGTCAATGACAATTTCCCATTCACATAAGATAAATTGTCGCAGTAAAGATTCTGCTATATCCTTGAAGCCATTAGAACTGCTCACTAGAGGATTAAATCATGGCGCGCTTTACCGTAAATGGAGTTGTGAAGGATGTTGAAGTAGAACCGGACATGCCGCTGTTGTGGGCATTGCGGAATGAGTTAGGCATGACTGGTACAAAATTCGGTTGCGGCATTGCCATGTGTGGCGCCTGCACCGTCCATGTTAATGGCAATGCCATCCGTAGTTGTGTCACTCCGGTCAGCGCCGTTGAGGGGGCCGATATAACCACCATTGAAGGCCTGGCCTACGCTGCCGGCAGCGGTTCCCTGACACCTGTGCAGCAGGCCTGGATAGAGCATCAGGTTCCGCAGTGCGGTTACTGCCAGTCCGGCATGATTATGGCGGTGTCGGCGTTGATGGCCAGCAACCCTGAGCCCAGTGACGACGAGATCGATAACGTCATCACCAATGTCTGCCGCTGCGGCACCTATCCCAGGGTGCGTAAAGCCATCCGCTCACTGCGAACCGCCTGATCCCTGAGGAACACATGATGAAATTGACACGAAGACGCTTTCTTCTTGGAACTACTGCAGTTGGTGGTGGCCTGCTGATTGGCTATGCCGCTACCCGCCCCAGCAAGCATTTAATCGCTAATCGCACAGCCGCCGCAGATCAGAGTTTCCTGACCACCTGGTTGCGAATTACTCCAGACAATATTGTTACGGTAATCGTACCGCATTCCGAAATGGGACAAGGTGTACTAACCTCGCTGCCGATGATGGCCGCTGATGAAATGGACGCTGACTGGAGTCTGGTCAAAGTTGAACAGGCTCCTGCTACCGATTTGTTTGCCAATGGCATATTGATTAAAGGGTTTGCAGGCTCATTGGTCAGCATTCCAAAATTCCTCGATCCGCTAGCTGAGTCCGCTGGGATGAAACTGGCCGAGATCATGAACATGCAGATTACCGGTGGCAGCAGCTCAGTGCGCTTTACCGGCGAGCTGGGTATGCGTGTTGCCGGAGCCTCTGCAAAAGAAATGCTGCTGCTGGCTGCATCAGCACGCTGGGATGTTCCAGCCGATGAATGCAGTGCGAAATTAAGCCATGTTTATCATGCGTCCAGCGGACGCTCAGCAAGCTTTGGTGAACTGGCCGCTGACGCCGCCAGATTTGAACCCTCGCGCAAACCGGTTTTGAAGCAGCCTGCTGAATTCACCCTGATGGGCAAAAACATTCCACGCATTGATATTCCCGCCAAAGTTGATGGCAGCGCCGCCTTTGGTATCGATGCACAGCCTCCAGGAATGTTGTATGCCGCGGTACTGACCGCCCCGGTATTTGGCAGCACACTGGTATCAGTGGACCATGCGCCCGCGCTGCAGAAACGAGGTGTTCAAAAAGTGATCGAACTGGAGGGCGCTGTCGCTGTCGTTGCCGATAATTACTGGCGCGCTCAGCAGGCTCTGAATGCATTGCAGCCGGTGTTTTCCGAGACTGAAAATGACGCGGTTTCAAGCGCCAGTCTGTTCAGCAGCTTTGACAGTTTTATCGCCGAGGGTGAACGTAATAAAGACATCAAAGCAGGGGATTCAGCCACTGCGTTTGAGAATGTCGATTCCACCGTTGAGGCGACTTACCGGGTTCCTTATCTGGCACATGCCGCGATGGAGCCGATGAACTGCACCGTGCATTTCCATGATGGTCGCTGCGATGTCTGGACCGGCACTCAGGATAATCTGGGTATCCGTGGCAGAGTGGCCAGTGTCGCAGGACTTGATGAGAATGATGTCACCGTGCATGCGTTTTATCTGGGCGGCGGTTTTGGCCGACGTCTGCCGCAGTCCACCAATACTATCGACCAGGCTACTCTTATAGCACGCGAGTTTGATGTTCCCGTGCAGACGCTGTGGAGCCGTGAAGAAGATACCCGCCAGGATTATTATCGTCCCGCCGTAAGCAGTCAGTTCCGCGCTGGCTTCGATTCAGGAAAGCAATTAGTTGCCTGGGAAAATATTTACACCGGTAAGAACGAACCCGCAGAGGCAGCGCATATTCCCTACTCGGTCCCGCATCAGACTATCTCCTGGGTAGAGGCACCAACGCATGTGCCTTTTGGCGCATGGCGCAGCGTTGCGCATTCTCAGCATACGTTCTTCACAGAATCATTTGTTGATGAAATGGCGCATCATGCCGGCAAAAATCCGTATCAGTTCCGACTGGATATGTTGGCGGGTAAACCACGACACGCAAGAGTGTTGCGCGCCGCTGCAGAAAAAGCCAACTGGGAACGCCCTCTGCCAGACGGACATGCACTGGGCATTGCACTGCAGGAAAGCTTTGGCAGTATCGCCGCACAGGTTGCGGAAGTCTCAATCGGCAGCAGCGGCGAAGTGCGCGTGCACCGGGTCAGCTGTGCGATTGACTGCGGCCGGGTAATCAATCCTGATGGCGCAGCGGCACAGGTCGAAAGTGGCATTATTTATGGACTCACCGCGGCGCTGTACGGACAGATATCCATTGAAAATGGACGTGTAAAGGAAGGCAATTTTTCGGACTACCAAATGCTGCACCTGGCAACATCTCCGGAGATTGATGTCGTTCTTCTGGAGTCGCAGGATGCTTCCGTGGGTGGCCTGGGGGAACCGGCAACACCTCCAGTAGCCGCTGCAGTAGCCAATGCCGTTTATATTTTAACCGGTCAGCGCATTCGTGAACTTCCGTTTAAGAATTACCGCTTTCCTGCCAACCCAATCGAAAATCAACAATCAGTCTGAACAAACAGCAAACATAAAAAAGACCGGCAGCCTCTCAGTTGCCGGTCTTTTTTTGGGTGAAACTCAGTCCCTGAGTTCAGGGACGCATATTCCCAAGACCGCCGCTGCGGCTCATTAAATCCCTGAATTGAGCAAAGTTAAGCCCGCCCTTCTTTTCTTTATCCATCATTACGAAAGCCATTGCTAATGATTGCCTCGCCTGAGCGGGCATTTCGTCGAGCGCTATCATGCCATCCATATTCGAATCCATGAAGCCCATAGCAACACTGGCCATTGCGTCTGCTGGATCAATCTTACTGTCATTCTCACCGGGTTCAGCATAACGGTATGAAATACCCCCGTACAGCATTTCTTCCCAGGTCTGCTCCCCGAAACGAACACTAACTTCAGGATTCGGATTGCTCGGATTGGCAGTCGAATTATCATACGTTGCGTGATGGATCACCATGGTGCCAGCAGGCACATTTATTGGCTCTTCAAACTGGAAATAACGCTGCCAGTTAAAGTCATAGTTGGGCACCGAGAGCACCAGCTCTTCACGACCATCCGGGTAACGCAGTGCGAACTCAAGATTGCGACCACGGTAATGGGCGTGCGGAAACAGGCTGTAGATAACCGCATCGCGCTGGAACTGATAATACGCTCCTTCGCGGTGTTCTGCTTCGCCAGCGGGTATGCGCAGGTTCAGATTTAAAATCGAATGGTGCTGCAGAATGTGCTCAGGCTCCTGATCAGTAAAATACAGGCCAATACGGGATTGGTCGACGGTTTCACGGCCATAAGTGGTGTAGTGCATCTGTGTATAAAACGATGAACCCGCCGGTATCTTCAAACCGACATTTTCAGGATACACATAAGTTTCATTACCGGGTACGAAGGTCATCAGCTGCGACTGGAACAGGGCCTCTCCGCTTTCAACACGTCTACCACTGTCCGAGCTCGGACCAAAGGTAGCAATTGCATGGTGCACAACCTGCCGGTCTCCCGGGGTAATTTCTACGGCTCGAACCCAGACGTCATGATCGAGCGGATTGGCGACCTCAAAGAACTGGTAATCCAGCGTGCCGGTAGCCGGTACTTCAAATGCGGGCAGATCGACGATCAGGTCTGGGGTGCCAAGCTGCCAGTCACTCTCTGCTGCTTCTACCTCCTTGAGTGGGTCATCGCCAGTGCCGCGCTGAGCGCCAGCTCCAATCCAATGCACCAGCGTCTGCGCCTCTTCAGTACTCAGGCTCATATCATGTTTGAAGCTGCCTATTTCAGGGTCAGCATGCCAGGGCGGCATGCGCTTGGTTAAAATCACTTCTTTAATCATCGGAGAGAAGCCCTGGATAATTCGATGATCAGTCATTGCCCACGGACCGATGCCGCCAGGGCGGTGACAGCTGGCACACTTTTCCTTGAGCATCGGAGCAATGGTGTCACTGTAGGAAATGTCGCTGTGCATGGCCTGGCTGGCCAGACCCGGTAGTGTGAACTGCTCACTGCTCCAGGCTGCAGGCATTGCCTGGCTGTCAGCAACAAGCTCGGTACCAGTCACCAGAGCGTTCAGCGCGGTTGCCAGTTTTCCGTCTGCAGCTTTGTTCAAATCCTCTGCAACCGGACCGCGATAAACTGCGTTCCACCGACGCGGATCAATCACAATCGCCTCACCACTCCAACTCAGCTGTAAGGATTCCGAAAGCAACTGGGTATCATCAATCAATATCTGGAAATCAATACCCTGACGTTCACTGTCGCTCAGAACACTGGCGCGATCCTGTTCTGCAATCGGATTGATAAGAAATACTTTGACGTCCTGGTCAGCATAAGCGGAGGTCAGAGCCGACAGCGCTGCCGCTGACTCCTTTACCACTGCTGAATCATTACGGTGAGTCAGCAACACAATCGCCTTCGCCTGACCATGGTAATAAAGTTCAACGGCTTTGCCGTGCTGGTCGAGCAGGGTG